>Ga0257126_1000054_pt1 | contig 87817 bp, 64 predicted proteins | sample SI060_120mmetaG_FD_190151 | JGI IMG/M metagenome (GOLD analysis project Ga0257126, IMG submission 190151) | Marine microbial communities from Saanich Inlet, British Columbia, Canada - SI060_120m | ecosystem: Environmental > Aquatic > Marine > Inlet | place: Canada: British Columbia | collected... | reverse complement strand
AAAAGAACAGAGTGGTCTCCAAAGGATAAAAGCTCCCAGACTTTTACCGGAGTTGAAGCTTCAACCGGCGATCTCGAACATGCTGACGGGATGGCGGCGGATGCCGCAATTGAATTCCTAAAACAAAATAAGGATAAGCCCTTTTTTCTAGGTTGTGGATTTGTCCGTCCCCACGTTCCTTTAGTTGCACCCTCTAAATATTTTGATCGCTACGATCGCGATGCCATGGTCTCCCCAGAGGTTCCCAAGGGAGATCTTGATGATGTCCCCAAGATTATTCGAAACTATAAATCCATAGATCGCTACGGCGTGACTCCCGAATTACACAAAGGATTACTAGAAGCCTATTACGCCAGTATTTCCTATATGGATGAACAGGTCGGTCGGGTGTTAGAAACTCTTGACGAATTAGGATTGCGAGAAAACACCATCGTGATTTTTTCCAGTGATCACGGATATCTCTTAGGGCATCATCACAAGTTTCAAAAGCAGCACCTATTCGAAGAATCAACCCGTGTTCCGTTTATCCTCAGCGTTCCATGGATTACGAAATCGCATGGACACGCTAGCAATAAAATCGCCGAACTTGTTGACCTTTACCCGACTCTAGCAGAACTCGCTGGATTAACTCCACCTACAAATCTTCAGGGCCAGAGCCTCTTGCCCCTCCTCAAGAATCCCACAACGAAGGAATGGGCTAAAGATCTCGCATTCTCGATCAGTCGAAGTGGCGGAGAATCCATTCGCACATCTGAATGGCGCTTCACTCATTGGGGATTTGGAGCAAAAGGGGAGGAGCTTTACGATCTAAAAAATGATCCAAACGAATTCACCAATCTTGCAAAAGACCCGAATTATACCGATCGCTTAAATCAACTCAAAGCGCGCCTAAAAACAAAGAGAAAAGAGGCTGGATACGATGCCAACCGATATAAATAGGCTTAGCTTACTCCCTCCTGCTTCGAATGGCCTAAGGAAAACTAATCACCCTTTTCTCCCAGTCGAAAGAGAGCCTTTCGCATCGCCATTGTCTTCCTGGTCAGTGCTCTACGCTTGGGATGAGTCTCGCGGGACCAGCCCAAAAAAGCGATTTCCTAGCAATCGTGTTGATCTCGCCCCCGTAGCAGTCGTCAAAACTGAGGTGAATACTTTGAGTCGTGTCATTATTTCGCTTTGTTTTCTTTGCTCTATTTCGCCCATCCAGGAACTTTGCCATCGCCGGTGGCTTCTCCGCCCTGGACGATCCATGAGAGGTTGAAACGGGCGACTTTGGCTCCGCCGGCCTCAGGCATGAAATAGATCCAGCCCTCGCTCGGCGTGCCGGGGCGGCCAACGTTCATCGACGAGTAACCGCTCGCCCCAGGGTTGGCAAGACGCTTCACCGGCCAGGTCACGCCGCCGTCAAAGCTCGCCCAAACCGTCCCTTGCTCACGGCTCGGTTTGGGTGTGTCGAGATTGCTGAAGATGAGGATGTCCTTGCCGACGACGGGTAAGCGCGTCAGCCCCCCCATGCAGCCGTAGGAGCGGTTCTGCTGGCCGTCGGGGAGGGCTTCGATGATGCGGAAGTCGGTCCAGGTCGCGCCGGAGTCCACGCTGCGCGCCTCGCGGCGGCGGTTGAATTTCGGGCGCTTGTCCCAGTGCACGCGTGAGTTGTAGTAGAGGGTGCCGTCGGAGAGTTCGACGATGCAAGCCTCACCGGTGCCCATCTCGGGGAAAGGCTCGCTCGCCTGCCAGCTCTGGCCGCCATCATCGCTGAAAATCGAGTTGGTGTAGTGCGTCGGCCACTCGTTGCGGTCGTTGCGTTTCCCATACCAGCGCGAGGGCCGCACCAGCCTGCCTTTCTTGTCGCCGTGGCGAAGGGTGATGCCGTGGTCGTTCATATGCATCGATGGCACGTGACCCTCGCTGTCGGGCTTGATCACGGTGTCACTCTGCGCGGCCCAGGTCTTTCCGTGATCCTTGCTGCGGTAGACCGTCAGCGTCGCCGGCGGATGGTGTTGCTCGATGAACGCCAGGATGTCTCCGGTGCCCTCGTCGACGGTCACCCCCCCACCCATGAAGCCAGACTTGGCGATGACGACCGCCTCGTCCCAGGTCTTGCCCCCATTTTCGCTGCGCTTCAGGCTGACCCCGTCCTTACCAAATACCGCAAGGACTGTGCCGTCAGTGGCAACCGCTAGATTGGGGAAACGGCCACCTCTGAAGACTTGCTGAATCTCGAATTCCGGATCGCCCAGGAAAGACTTGAGCGCACCTTCAAATTTGTCCGAGGCGATGGCTGGAGCACAGAGTGCGACGGAGAGTAATAAGCTTGTTTTTTTCATATTTATTGGAGTTCTTTGTTCATTTTTTCAGATCTCTATTTTCTCATCATCTCTTTGAGTATGGGAGCGATTACCTCGGCCCAGATTTCGTGACCTTTTTTACTCGAGTGCGTCAAGCGGCTTCAGAGACGACCAATTTCTAGGACACTTCGGAATAACTACTGCCTCTTAATTACGATTATTTCCTTAGCACCTCGATCTCACAATTCGGTAGCGCTTTTTTAAAGGATCCGACGCCTGTTTTTGTAATTTTGGTTTCACAAAGGTTCAGTCGTTTTAAGCTTTTTAGCGACTTCAAATGCTCTAGGCCTTCGTCGGTCAGGGGGTTTCTTTCGATTTGCAGCTCCGTCAGCTTCGTGAGTTTCTTAATCTCGGGTGGGAGCGTGGTGAGCTGGTTACCCTCGAGATACAACCACGTCAGGTTCGTGAGCTTTCCAATCTCAGGCGGAAGCATGGTGAATTGGTTTTCTCCGAGCTTCAGAAATACCAGCTTCGTAAGGTTCCCAATCTCGGACGGGAGCGCGGTAAAATGGATACCACGGAGGGATAACCCCGTTAGATTCGTGAGCTGTCCAATCTCGGGCGGGAGCGTCGAGAGTTGGTTACCTTCAAGATATAACCATATTAAGTTCGTGAGATGTCCAATCTCAGGCGGAAGTTTGGTGAATTGGTTTTCTCCGAGCCCCAGATGCGTTAGCTTCGTGAGTTTCCCAATCACGGGTGGAAATGTGATAAATTGGTTATCATGAAGAGACAACCCGGCCAGTTTCGTGAGCTGTGCAAGCTCAGGCGGGAGCGTCGGAAGTTGGTTGCTCCAAAGACTCAAATTTGTCAGTTTCGTGAGCTGGCCGATCTCGGGCGGGAGCGTCGAGAGTTGGTTGTCCCAGAGCCTTAAATGCGTCAGATTCGTGAGTTTCCCAATCTCGGGCGGGAGCGTCGAGAGACCATTCCCATTGAAGCTCAACTGCGTTAGCGTTGTAAGTTGTCCAATCTTGGGAGGAAGCGTGGTGAGTTGGTTTTCTCCGAGGTCCAGATGCTTCAGACTTGTGAGCTCAAAAATCTCGGGCGGGACCGTGGTGAATTGGTTGCGCTTGAGTCCCAGATACGCCAGCTTCTTGAGCTGACAAATCTCGGGCGGAAGCGCAGTGAGCTGGTTGTCATGGAGGGTCAAACCGGTCAGGTTTGTGAGCTGTCCAATCTCAGGGGGGAGTGCGCGGAGGCCGCTGAGGACCAGTAATTTATTCCCACGCTCAACGCATTCGCTCATCTTTTTAAGAGCACGTTTGACTTCGGGGTCTTCGGTTGTTGAAGCCGCCTCATCCAGTGTCGCGAGAACCGCTGTTCGGTCATATTCGACTGGCTTATCCTCGGCCTTGCTGAACTCGCAAGCCAAAGTCAAAAGCACAAAAGCAAGCAATACGGAGTAAGACGTTCGAACCATGATTTTTTCTCTGTAAAACATACGGCGTCTCCGAGGTCTCTTCCTATTTCTCGGCAGCAACGATGACTCGTAAGCCGTAATTGTAACGGACCGTCGTGGGACTTGTCCAACTGTTGCGTTGTGCGGACCGGGACACGGTGGGAACGCTGTGAAACGCCCCACTGCGCAGAGATGGCTTGTCGGTTTTCGTGGTATTCTCCGGATCAACACTCGGTGACCTGCTGTAAAAGTCCTTGTCATACCAGTCACGGCAGAATTCCCAGACGTTACCGTGCATATCATACAATCCCCAGGGGTTGGGCTTCAGTTGGCCAACCCGGTGGGCGTAGTCCTCCTTCTGCCCCGCGTTTTTTCCGCCATACCAGCCGTAGTCGATGAGTTTCGAAAGGTCATCTCCAAAGGAAAAAGCCGTGGTAGTTCCAGCACGACAGGCGTACTCCCATTGCGCCTCGGTCGGGAGCGATACGGTCCTGCCAGTTTTCTTAGAAAGCTTGCGGCAGAACTCGATCGCATCATAAGAGTCCACAAAGGCAACAGGATAGTCATCGAAGCCTTCTGGTCTCGGCTGCAGACGCATGTATCCCAAGGCCCGCTCTGCCTTCCATGGTTCAGTCCCCATCACAGCCTTCCACTGAGCCTGCGTTACCTCGTAGATGCCCATGTAGAAGGGCTTGCTGATCGTTACCTCATGGACAGGATACTCATCGATCAGGTTCCTCTCGAAGCCCCCGAACTTCTTGACCGTTTCCGCCGGAGTGTGATGGTTGCCCATCATAAACTTACCAGCTGGAATGAGCACGAGCTTCATCGACACCCCCTTACCAAGGTCCAGCGAGAGCGCCCCCACGATCGCCGTGTCCCCAGACACTTCGTTCGAAGGCTCGCCCTTTCCTATATTCTGCCCAAACGCAACCGTCACCAAGGCTACCTGCGCAGCGGTTAGAAGGATTGCTATGAGCAAGACAGCCGAAAACGGTTTCAAACTTGGAATATATGGGTGAATCATAACTGGTTCCTTTAAAGTGGACGATACGGGACTTAAATTATCGTTTTGTGAATGATTCGTCGGCAACGATACTAACAATCAAATCACGCAACTGATAATTGTTATTCTTTGACGCTTTCAAAAGGCGATGAATCACTTCAGCGTCTGAATAATTGATCTTTCTTCCCATGGCATATTCCGAAAGCTTTGTGAGCAAGTTCCTGGCAATTTTATCTTGGTCCTCCAGCATCAGATTTTTTAAGCCTTCAATGCCCACGATAGGGCGCCCGTCTCGGTGAGAAGTGGAAGCATCGACCTTTGTGGTGGGTTCAAATTTTCTCGAAATTTTCTCGGTCTTCTTCGTTTTTCCTTCAGCGGTGACCTCGATCGTTGTCTTGGTTACAACAAATTTCTGATAATTTTCGCGATAACGGCCCAAAACATCAAAATTTTCCATGGCCAAACCAAAGGGGTCCATCTTGCTATGGCAGGAAGCGCATTGCGGATTGTTACGATGTTCATTGATCGTGTCTTTGATGGTGAAGGTTTCCGTAGGTGGTTTCAGGGCTCCTACTTCAAGATTAGCAGGAAGTTTTAACTCCAAACCGTAAATATTTTTAGCCAACCAGGCACCCCGATAGAACGGGTTGGTGAATTCCCCATTGGTGTTCATCATCAAAATACCAGCTTGCGTCATCAGACCACCTCGCCGGGACTCTTTATCAAGTATGACTTTTCGGAACACCTCTCCTCGCCGCTTCTTCTCATCGTTCGTTATGAGCTTCGAGTCTTTTTGGTTTACTATATCTGACAGTTCCGCTTCTTCAGGAATAGTCACCTTATAGATCTGATTAAGGGGTTGATTGATCACGACAAAATCAGATTCAATAAAATTGAGAAGGCTTAGATTCTCATTCAAAATCACCTTGAAAAACTCAATACTTTCTTGCCTCATGAAGGGCCGAATACCTGCAAATCCTTTAAAGGTATATTTGAGGATCTCAGCTTGGGGATTAACGACGTCTATTTTATGAAGTTCGAGCCACTGCTCGGTGAAGTCAGTAACAAAACGCTGCGATCTAGGGTCTTTCAGCATCCTCAAGGCTTCCGCAGAACGAACGCTTGGATCCTTTAACTTCCCTTCGGTAGCCAACTTGATTAAACGGTCGTCGGGCAGTGTATTCCACAAAAAGTAAGACAACCTAGAGGCAATCGCATACTCATTGAGATCGAGAGAATCACCTTCCTCCTTATACAAAAAATTGGGTGAGCAGAGCATGATCGTCAATGCCGACTGCACGGCATCGAGGACGTTTCTATTCGTTTCATATCGCTTCTTTGCGACATCGAAAAATCGCTTCAACTCACTGTCAATCACCGGCCGGCGAAAGAGTTTAATGGCCAACTTTCTAATGAATTGTTGATACTGCTTATGAGGATCCTGGCCCTTGAAGTCTTCATAGTAGGTGTTGTAAAACTCGTTTTTTGGAGGCCAGCTTTCATAGTAGGGACCGGTCACATCAGCCGAAATAAAGTGCAATAACGCCTTTGGCATTTTGGAGAACGCCTTATCTGCCGGCAATGGGGGGATCGGCTTGAGTTTACTGAGATCCCTGGGCAATGGATAAAAATAGTTGTAACTATAAAGAACCGCATTCTGTCCTGGCTCCAAATAGATCCTTACTTTGTCACTTAATAAAAAATCCTGACTGCTGAGTGCTTTTTTGCTGAGTTTAGGATCTATATTAGTTGTAATTCTCAACCGTTCATTTTCTTTACCCAGGTCAACCTTGAAATATAAATCCCGTTCCCTAAGAAAAGCGCCAGTAACGGTTGGATCAATAAACGTAAAATGTCCATTGACCTTCACATCGTAGTAGCCTGGCACGGTGTCACCATACTTTAATCCAAACCCACGGGATGCATCATTGTAACGATACCCTTCGGTTGTCATACCATCATTAGAAAATTCATAAGACGCAACTCCATCGCTACCTAATCTGCGCCCTAGACCGTTATCATAACTATGATTGGTTGTGGAAGGCTCGGGGATACCTCCCACGACCTTTCCTGCTATTTCAGAGGCAACTCGAAAATAGCTATCCATCGCATAGGGTGACATCACCAGTTTATCGCCTTCATTGTCAAAGCCATCCCTAGTGTTATCGACAGGCAAATGGTTTTTGACTTCTAAGTCCGTGAAAAAAGCATCATTGATCGTGTTCTCATATTCTACGCGATTCAAACGTGTGAGCACGCCGGGCAACTTTTTTTTGATTGAGAAATACTGTTTGGCCAAAAGCTTCTCAACCGCTTCCAACTCTTCCGCCGAGGGCTGCTTCTTGGCTTTCTTGGGCGGCATTTCCTTTTCTCTCAACACCGTCAAGAGCTCATTGAGGAGTTCGTGATTGGCCCAATCTTTGCCATTAAACGTTTCAAAATTAAAATCGCCCTTACTCTTTTCATTGCTATGACAGCTCACACAATAAGCGGTTAAGAAAGCTCTGCTTCGTTCGAGCTCCGCAAGGTGTTTTTCAGCGCCGCCAGAAGTAGCACTCCCTAAAGCCACGACTACCAAAAACACGAGAAGGGAACAGAACCTCATAGAGGCCATCTTTTTGCAGACGATCGACAGATAAAAACTCACCCGCCGAAGAATTCTGGAGAATCCCACTACGTCAGTTATTGTTGGGCTGCTACTACAACTTCGCACTTTCACTACTGGTAGCAAAGCTGTCAATTTCGACCCCAAGATGCTGCAAGGCTGCGAGGTAGACGTTATTCCGGTTGTCTGTGCCGTTAAACTTAATGTGCTTACCATGCTCAAAGCCACCGCCAGCGACAATCACGGGATTGTTCTTCATACCGTGAGGGCCTTCTTCTTTACTAATACTCAGGGAACTAGTGATCAAACAAACCGTCTGGTCCAGTAATGTTCCACCCACTTTCGTCTTGGTTGATTTAAGTTTTTCCAAGAAACGAGCCGTCTGCATCATGTAGCCTTGGTCAGCCTCGATATTTTTTAGTAGACCCTCTTTGGTCGCGACTTGGTGAGAATCAGTATGATGACCAAGCCAATTCCATTCTGAATATACGTTGGCCACGCGGGTGACGTCATATTTAAATGCCAAAAAGAGCAAATCCAAATAAGTTGAACGTTGATTGAAGTGCGGGCACACTAAAATCTTCTGCGAATAGTCACTGAGGCCATCCGTTTTGAACTTTACGTTTTCAGGGAATGGTACTTCTACGTGCTTTTGATTCAGCCAACGTTCAGATCGTTGAATCGACTTTTCAGATTCGCGCAAACTAGAAAAGTATTCATCTAATTTGTCACGATCTTCCCGAGAAACTTTATTCATCATGCTCTTGGCATCATCTCTACTGGCATCCAACATCGATTTTTTGAGCGCCAGCAACTCGGCACGTTTCGTCTTGTCGACCTTACCAAATATGGTTTGGAACAAAATCTGGACGTCCGCGATTGGAGAAACGGGCAATCCACCTTTCCAGGAGATGCCATAGGAATTCCTCTGTTCAACGACCAAATTTCTAATGCGCGTATCATTGCCAATATGAGAAGCGGCGACCTCATCAACCGAATCTTTAATCAACTGGGGATTTGCGTGGTCCGCGTATTCCGCAAAAGCGTACATCGTGCTTTCGTGATTCCCGTAATTCCTTAAATTCGTACAGAGAGTCAAATCATCCTTTAAGTTTTCCAGCGGCTTGAAAGTTGAAGAGCTCTGATAACCCCTACCCGTCGATGTCGGAAAGTTGTCAGAGCACATGCCATTACCGATATTCATGCAGAACAATCGATTCGCGTTCACGGCATCATGGCCCTTCGCTTCTTGCCCGAAGCTTTCCAATGCCGGCAAGGTCAATAAGCAACCTGCTGACTTCAACACATCTCGCCTATTCATATGGATACGTTTCTCTCCTTGGCTCGTTTTCATACTTTATGACTCCCATTATCAAACAATTTGGACAATTTGGACATACAATTTGTGAAAAAAACAGAGTATTAAATTCCGGATGCTTCAAACAGCCCCGTTACTGTTCATAATCGGTTTTATAATAAACCGAAATTATCATCGATTTACTAAAATCACTTTAGCTTCTTAGGCGTAACAACTCTATGTGAATCACGCATTATTTGTGTAACATTATGCCAAACCCATTACTTCCGCGTGTCTTTTCAGACACGGCCACGGCTAACTCGCTTACGCCGGGCGAGATGTGGCAGAAGAAAGAGGTGGACTCCAGTGATCAGCAAGGCGGCGAGCACGATACCAGCGGGCAGGAAGACCCAAAGCTTGAAATGTTCGTTGAAGTAGGACCCGTCATGAATGCTCTCGATCAGATCGGAACGACGGAAAGCCACGTGCAGAATCTGGGCCGTCTCGGTATCGATCTGGACCTCATAGCGGTTCTTGCACCGCACTTTAACCACGCCCTTGCTGGGCCTTACGTCCAATCGGTCAACATCTTCCCAAGACTCAATCTCTGCCTCTGGGACGGTTTTCACTACCTCGAGAATGCGGTCAAATCCGATTGCAGGTTCTGTCCCGGCACCGCTCTGGGTCGGCGGCTGGACGTAAGGTGACACCTTCTTTAATTGCAGGACTATACCGGAGAAGATAATGATCGTGATTGGCAGCAGCGCGATGATGGATCCCCACCGATGCAACACGCGACTTAGCTTGAAGAGCTTCATGCTGAGGGCTACTTCGCCACCTCCTGCTTGATCTTCTGAATCTCCTTTGCATGGAGAACAAAAGCGCTTCGACCATGAGTGCCCGCGACAAGGTCGCCGGTCCCCGTATGGAGTGCTAGATCATGCACCGCACAGGTCGGCAATGTCTTACAGAGCGAGTGCCAGGTCTTCCCCTTGTCAATGGAACAATAGGCCCCCAACTCGGTCCCGACATACAGGATATCCTGATCGCTCGGGTCTTCACGTATCACGTTGATCGATTCCGAGGGCATGTTGTTGACGATTGACTTCCACGTCTCCCCGAAGTCGGTCGACATATACAGATAGGCCTCAAAATCATCTTCACGATATCCCGTGAATGAAACAAACACGGTCCCCTTATCATACTTCGATGCGACCACGCGACTGACCCATTTGTTCGGTAGGCCCTTGTTGATCTTTGTCCAAGTAGCCCCGTCGTCCTTCGTCACATGCAGCTGCCCGTCATCCGTTCCAGCATAGAGCAGGCCCTTCTTCAGCGCGGATTCGGAGATGTCGGTGATTGTTCCGAAGGGAACGTCTCCTTTCCTTTCCGGGCCCATATTGTCTGACAGGTCGGGGCTGATGCACTTCCAACTGTCGCCGCGGTTCTCGCTCTTGAAAAGCATGTTGGCACCAGCGTAGAGAGTCTTAGAGTCGTAATGCGATAGGATGAAGGGAGTCATCCAATTAAACCGTAATTTCTTCCCCTCCGGTGCTGGGCCAGGTCGGATGCCACGACTTTTACCTGTCTTCAGATCTCTTCGCGCCATCGAGCCAAACATGCCCTCAAGATACATCGTATCAAGATCGTTTGGATCAATAAGGGTCACGTAGTTGTCACCGCCGTGGTCCCAATCCCAGTGCTCCTCGCCAAGGACCATCGGCTTCGCTTCGCCACCTAGTATACCATTATCTTGGGTGCCACCCCATATTTTATACGGTTCACGCGCGTCCACCGAGATGGCGTAGAATTCCGCGATGGGTAGCGTATTGACATGGAGCCAATTTTTGGCCCGATCGTGCGAGAGATAGAGCCCGCCATCGGTAGCCAGCATAATGCGATCCGAGTCATCAGGATCAATGAACATGTCGTGATTGTCGCAATGGGGAGTGTTGCGCCGAGCTTTATACGAAAGCATGGGAACGGTCCGCTCGGAGATAATAGACTGGGTCTTACCTGCATCGGGGGAATAGAGAAGGTTGAAACCCACGATAAAGATCTCGTTTTCGTTGTCTGGCATAACCCTGATGAGGCAGAAATCATAACCAATTCCGGTTTTTACATTACCCTCATGGGTTTTGCGCCAGCTTTCACCCTTGTTGTCAGATCGATAGACTTCGCCCCCAACGCCTCGGTGGTCGCAGATGACGTAAAGAACATTCGGATTGGAGGGCGCGATCGTGATCCCCATTCTGCCAACCTTCTCACCGGTGGGTAGCCCTTTAGTCAAAAGTTTCCACGTCTCGCCCGCGTCAGTGGACTTGTAAATTCCGCTGCCAGGACCAGCGACGACATTATTCCAGGCCTTCCTATCGCGCTCCCAAGCAACGGCGTACAGGGTCTTATTATCGAACGGGTCAATGGCAACTTCCACCACTCCAACCTTCTCGGAAATAAAGAGGACCTTCTTCCACGTCTTGCCACCGTCGGTAGTTTTGAAAACGCCGCGCTGCTTGTTGTAGGTGTATTGATGACCGAGAGCAGCAACATACACGACATCATCATCCTTAGGATCGATGATGACGCGGCCGATGTGGTGAGTATCGTTGAGTCCCATGTTCTGCCATGTGCCCCCCGCGTCGGTAGATTTAAAGACACCCGTCCCGGCAAAAGAACTACGCGCCATGTGCGGTTCACCGGTGCCGACCCAGACCAAGTTCGGATTTTTATCAGATACCGTGACGACCGAAATAGAGGAAGTCGACTCGTTCTCAAAGATCGGTTTCCAAGTCGTGCCATTGTTAATGGATTTCCATAGATTACCCGACCCGGATCCACAGTAGAGGGTCGACTTACGCTTCTTAACCGACCAAACGCTCTCGATCTTTCCACCTTGGATCCTGGGACCAACAGCCGTCCATTCGACATCCTTAAATATTGACGATTCCCTCAGTTTTACATGTTGATCCCAGGCCTTCATTCGCACTTCAGGCGGCGTAGCAGGACCAACCTCAACTTCGGTCGAAAGACATGGTGATACAATCATTGAAGCCTTGAGGAGGCAGATACTTAAAGGGCTGATTCTATTGGTCATAAGGCTGAAGACATCCTACCGGTATAGTTAGGGGTATACCGCTGCGTCGGTGATTAGTGTTTCAGGTAAGTTTGTTCTATTTCCTAGCTGTATGGATAGAATTCATTTTCCATAAGCTGGTTAATTTTTGCCTAACTTCAGATCGTTGCTACGCGCGTCCTTCTCTTTCATTTCGCATAACGAAGAAACGCAAGACCTACTTTTGGATGAAAACGAGAATGGGACTCCCAGCAGATCATTTTTTAGAGGATTTGGTCTTTCGTTGCATTTCTTTCCTGGCCTTTTCGGCTTCAATCCGCTCGTAGGCCTCGATCACCGCAGGCGGCCAGCGAAACTCGGGCGCATCGTCCGGATTGAAGCCACTCAAATGCGGTTGGTTTAGCCGTTGCTCCACGGGCACATAAACCCATTTGTTTTGTCGAAACGTGCTATCAAGTAATTCGGCAAATTCCGGACAGTGTGTTCTCAACAATTTGCGGGTAGTCAGATGGCAGACAATCTCTCCTTGGGTCCCGATTACTGTGAACGAATCCGACCCTCTGCCAGTCTTCGGCTTCTTCCTTCCGTTGCACTCGAACCAGGTCTGAACCCCCTCGGCCCAGAACTCGGCGAAGCCACCATCGATCGCGTATCCACCGAAACCGCCACTTTGCTTCGCTTCGTCGTATAGCTCCCGAAGTCGCACGTTGAACTCTTCGCCAAGGACACCGTGAATTCCATGGGCAAATTCGTGAATGAAAATATTTTCACCCTTATAAGGATCTCCCTTGAGGTTCAGCAAGTTTTCTTCGGCACAACTGACTGGCCTGGACCCTAGGCCTCGAGCGCGATAGGCCCACCAAAGCGACATGTTTCGGCAGTCGGGCAAGTCAGTCTGCAGCTCGCAGTAAGCCATCACAGCCACGAACATCTTTCGCTTCTCGCAAAGGTCTCTTAGCAAGTCAGGCCGATTGGCGAGCATCTTCTTGGCCAGATATCCAGCTTCTCCCAGAGCGTACACGGAAACCTTCTCTGAACCTGCTACCACAAGTCCATCTGCGACAATGTGTTGTTTGTAAAACGGATCGAGCGTTTTTCGCAGTGCTTCGGGGCTATACGGATTCAATATCCTTGCCCAGAACTCGAACCGCTTGGGCGAAAGCTTCTTCAACTCCGCCAGGTGTTTGGGACCCGCGTCCAGACAGACCGCATACACCATAGCGAATTCTGCGATATCTTCATGACGCACCGTGTCACCATAGTCAGAGACGGAGATCTTATCTGCTTTAATAACCTCTTCCCACTTATCAAGCACCTCAGGATCTAACTCTCTAGCGACCTGCTCCAGCGTGTGTCCCGCTTCGTGAGCGATCACCAAGGCGTCGGCATGAGGAACCAAATTAATATACCCCTTTCCGCCATGCGCTCTTGCTCCTCCGAGGTCCGCATAGATCGCGACCCCGTCTTCTCCTTTGTCAGACACAGCCACGCACGCGCTCAGGTAGGAACTAGGAAGCTTCTCAAGACGTGCGACCAGTTGCTCGAGCTTGGCGCCGGTCGCATCTTCAATGGTCAACTTAAACTGATACTCTTTGGAGGTCGCGATCCACTGTTTACCGGCGACGCGACCGTTTCTCATCTGAACGGCCTCGGGTCCAGATACCACTTCTATTTTTGTCGTGCTGTGCTCCCCAAACTCCTCAAAGATCGGTTTAAAGTGCGATTTTAAATTGTCTTTTGCGCTAGCACCTGTCGCGATGACGAGCGCGAGAAGCACTTTCGTGAAATGTTTTATTGGCATGTGTTTGGTTTCCTTAGGTTAGCTGTATAGATCGAATTCATCTTTTATTTGTTGGTGCCAGGTATCTGCTGATGTCCAGCTCCCGCTTGCGCATGTCGGAGGACGAGCGCCCTGACCCTCATGGCTCCCATCGCGGTTCAACACCTAGCAGGTTGCGGACGAAGTAATCCTTTTGACGGCGTCTTCCGTAAGCGGAGCCAGCCGCGCCGTGACCGGCGCCGGGGATGATCAGCATGTCGAAATCGCGGTCGGCTTTGACCAGGGCGTCTACTACCTGCATGGTCGAGGCCGGGTCGACGTTGCGGTCCAACTCGCCCACGATCAGCAGCAGCTTTCCCTGAAGCTTATGGGCGTGGGTCACGTTGGAACTTTCGGCGTATTCCGGTCCCACGGGCCAACCCATCCAGGCTTCGTTCCACCAAATCTTATCCATGCGATTGTCGTGGCAACCGCAATCTGAAACGGCCACCTTGTAGAAATCTCCGTGTTTAAGCAGAGCTCCGGTCGAACTTTGCCCGCCGGCTGAACCGCCAAAAATTCCGACGCGGCTGAGGTTCATATAGGGGTATTTCTTCGCGGCCTCTTTGATCCAGAGAATGCGATCGGGGAAACCGGCGTCGCCGACGTTCTTCCAGCACACGTCGTGGAAGGCTTTACTGCGGTGAGAGGTGCCCATGCCGTCGATCTGCACCACGATGAATCCCAACTCGGCCCAGCGCTGGGCGCCGTGACAGGGCGAAAAGCTTTTTGGCACAAAGGAACCGTGGGGCCCCGCGTAGATCTTCTCAATGACCGGATACTTCTTGTTCGGATCGAAGGTCGAGGGGCGGAAAATCACCCCGTAGATGTCGGTCTTGCCGTCGCGACCCTTCGCTACGAAATGCTCAGGTCTTTGCCAGACGGTGGCTTCGAGTTCGCTGGCATCGGACTTCTCAAGTTGGCAAACCAACGAGCCATCGCTGACCCGACGCAACTCATTCACCGGCGGCATGTCCACGCGGGAATACGTGTCGACGATGAACTTACGGTCCGGCGAGTATTCGATCGAGTGCGTGCCGTCGCCGGCGGTCAATTTCACTAGACCTGTTCCGTCGAAGTTGATGCGACAGTAATGGATGTAATAAGGATCCTGCTCCGGATAAATCCCTCCGGCTTGGAACCAGATCTGACGCTTGGCGGTGTCCACTCGGTCGATTTTCCGCACGATCCATGGCCCCTTGGTGATTTGATTCTTCAGCTTACCGCTGCCGAAATCAAATAAGTACAAATGGTTCCACCCGTCGCGTTCCGACATCCAGATCATCTCGTTGGAGGACTCCAAAAACTGGCGATGATTGTAGAAGGCATAATTGACAAAAGTCTTGCTCGTGTCGTCGATCAGAGCGGTGACTTTTCCGCTCTCGGCATTGATGGCCACGATCCTCACCGCGCCGTGTCCTCGTTGGTTGTAGTAGAATGTGAACCTACTGGAGTCCTTGTCCCAGCGATGCGAACCGATGCTCCATGGGTTGGCGAAAAGCGTCTCGTCGAGCGGGACCTCCTTCTTCCCGACGATGTCGAACAGATGCGGCATGGTCTGGGCAATCTGGTCACCCGGTTTGAGATAACTGTTCGAATGCAACTTCGGTTGCAACTGGTCCTTGGGCGAGGACTCGACGAAATGGACGATGTGCTCTTGGGCCTTCTTATGACGGAAACCAATCATTTTCCTCCGGTCGGGAGACCATCGAAAATTTCCTTGATAAGCATCGCCTTCCTTCCCGTCTGTCGTCAGGGCGATTTCCTTGCCGTCCCCACCGAAACGAAGCCATACATTATGGTCCTTGATAAAGGCCTCGACCTTCTTTTTGTCGGGCGATTGAGGGAACTGCATTTCGGGGTCGACCGGTTTCTCGTGCGACAAAGTTACTGCGGCCTCAGGTTGCGGGGATTGCGAGAAGAGCAACGTCGAAGACTCCTGCCGCGGAGCGGGGATTCCTCTGATGACCGACACCTTCTTGGCCCCGGGCGTATCTTCGCTGAGAGACTGATCCTTAAGATTGATTTTCCACGATTTGCCTACTGCTTTGAAGTAAACGGCCTCTCCCAGCAACCCCTTCTCATCGCCATCCATTTTCTTATATTCGATCGTGTCAAAGGGCAGCTTATGAGCCTCGAAGGCCTTGCCGGTTGCTTTCGCGAGATCCTTTGCCAACCGCTCGTGGTCGAAAGCCGCTTTTCGTTTGCCCACGGTTGCATCGACGAAAACGAAGCTCTTCCGGCCGTGTCCCAGATCATTGCGATACCAGAAGCACTTGTTACCTGTCAGCCAATGCGCTTGCACCTTTGTCCGAAACACTTTGCCACCGGTGATACCACCGATCTTGTCGAAACGTTCGTAGTCCGCCTTGGTTCCTTGAGCTTGAAGCTTTGTGGCTGTTGAAATTAGAACCAACGCCACGGCGGCCCCCAACCAGCAGTTTAACGTCGAGAGACTAAGTTTTGATATTTTCATTTTTGATCTTTGCTATTGGTCGCTTGTTCGGCCTCGATTTTCCAGCTTTAAACTAATTTCATGAAAAAAGTAATGGCTGCAGAAGAAGCTAAGGCTGCGGAAGACATGGCCTCGTTTTGGGCGGCGCTAGAGGGCTATAAAAACATCGGTGACGTAAATGATCTTGATCTAATGGTCCCAAAGCGGAATCCCTTGCCATCTTTTTGAATTACGATTCCTGATTGGGCTAAACCAACGAAATTCCACTTACAAATAAATTCCTTAGCTGCTAACCTTTTAAAACTATGGAAAATGTAATTTATGAATATGTTTTAGCTGCTGATGGGGTAGCCCCTGAGAACTTAATCCTCTCTTTTTGCTATGATGTTTTCAGCAGCTTCAAGATCCATGGCCAATGTAAGTGCAGTTGGATTATTCTGAATTAACAATCCAAGAGTGAATTAACCACCAAGTATGAGAAGCCTCGCTTTCTGATAGTTCGTTTTAAGTTGGTAGTTTGGGGTAGTATTTCTGTAAACTTTTGTAATGAAAGTTTTAATGACTCTCCTTCTTTTTGTTCTAGGCGTGAATGCTGCGAGTTTAGATGACCTGACTTACACCACTGCTGATGGAAAAGTAACCATTACCGATTGTGATGAGGCCGCTACAGGCGAGCTAGTGATTCCGCAAACTATTCGTGAAAATCCAGTCACCAGCATCAGGAATTTCGCCTTCTATAAATGCAGCAGACTCACCAGCATCACGATTCCTGATAGCGTTACCAGCGTCGGAGGATATGCCTTTTCCCGCTGCACCAGCCTAACGAACATTGCATTTCAAGGCGCTGCTCCTACCGTGGGTAGGGAAGCATTTACAGGCGTGGCGAATGGGGCTATCGCTATAGTGACCATTGAGGCTCTTAGCTCTTTTGGTGAGGTTGATAATCACTGGAATAGCCTACCCATACAGGTAAGAGATGGCACTACAAACCCCGCACCGTTGCCCGAGATAAGGACAGCCATCGAATTCTCTTTTGATGCAGTGAATGGCGTAAGCTACCGCATCGAATCCTCTAAAGATCTTATCAACTGGGAAATGATTGAAACTGCAATCATCGGTGAAGGAAGCCGAATTGATCGCTTTTACAGCACACGCAATCAGCCCAATCGTTACTTCCGTGTAAAGACGAACTAGGGAGTGGATGATTTTTTCGGGGATTAAAATAGTGCGAACAATCTAACGGCCTGAGTGAAAAGTGGCGGGGAATCGAGTAACCCCAACTCACTTCACTAATCAAGATCATGAATTCTGGTCAGTAGCCCAAAATCAAAAGATCTGTTTACCTCCCCCCGACGGCTAAAGATGCTTGTCTCATAACCCTAAAAGCCGCCCTTCTGTGAGACCGAGGGGCGGCTTTTTCGGGGCGACCAATTCTCGATTAATCAGAAACATGAAATTTACTCATTAGCCAAAAATCAAAACTTTATTAATAGTAACTCGATTAGATTGTTTATCAAATGTGTGCTGAGACCGCCTTCCTTCGGGAAGGCGGTTTCTTTTTTAAGGGAGCAAGTTTCCTTAGTTTTCGCGCAATAAAGGCGGTCTTTTGAGAGACTAATTTGCGAGACTAAATTCCCGCTCCCTCTTTAGCCCTTATAAAATGGAGCCGCTGGTCGGAATTGAACCGACGACCTATTCATTACGAGTGAATTGCTCTACCCCTGAGCTACAGCGGCTAAACTGCATTTTTTGAGGGTTGGATGCTGCTGGAACCATCGACTAATCAACGTTTCCTGACATCGATGTTCTTCTAGCAAACAGATCCAGTAGCGCAATTGTGATTTTCCGGAAACAACACATTTCCTTAGTTTTCGGGCAATTACACAAAGTTCTTTCTTACCTACCCTCCAATGGGGAGACTTGACGTCTTATCTTCAGCACAAAGTCAACAATATCTCTGAAAGCTGACTCGATCTAACGATCCGGCTGTGCAATTCGATTGTGTGGCATATTTCGCGAACGATTGACAACCGCCCGTCTGACGCCAGAGAATCTCTCAACCAATTCCTTATGAACGAAACTAATCCCGAACCTGGAACACCTGAAGTTCCTGCAAGCAATGTGCAGCCCGAAGAAGCGGTTGCTCCAGTGAACCCCACCACTGCACCCCAGCCGATACAAACTAAACGCCCTAGGCTAATCATCCCAGAACAGGAGGCGGCACCAGCTCAGCCGGCTCCCGTCGAGCCTGCTCCGGTGCAGCCTGTTCCCGTTCAACTGACACCAGCTCAAGCGCCTGTCGCGCCAGCTCCTATGCAATCTCCCGCTCTCGAGCCCGCGCCAACTGAGCCTAATCTCGAGCAAGTGACACCAGCTCCGGCTTACGCAGCTCCGGCTCCAAACCAACCTGCTCCCGCAGAACCTGCTCCTTTTCAGCCAGCTCCGGTGCAGCCGCCCGCTCTGGAACCCACGCCAGTAACACCAGCTCCGGTGCAACCGCCCGCCCTCGAGCCCGCGCCAGTGACGCCAGCTCCAATTCAACTGGAGACAGCAGCACCGGCAGCACAAGCACCTGCTGCCGTGGAACCGGCTTCCATCGAACCCGCTCCAGTTCAACCCGCTCCAGTTCAACCCGCTCCAGTTCAACCCGCTCCAGTTCAATTAACACCCGCTGCGCAAGCTCCCGTGCAGCCGGCTCCTACGCCTCAAATTACGGTCCCTCTCAGCGCAACAGCCCAAACCCCTCCTGCCATGGCAACTGCCGCACCATTAGGCACCGCGACACAACCCAGAGGAATCCCGGGGCAGCCCCAGCCCGGAGGAGTCGGGATCGGTTCAGTCGCGCCCATGAAAAAGCAAGGAGTAAGCAACGCTGTGAAGGGTATGATTGCCATCACCCTCGCGGCGGGGATCATCCTCGCAGGCTTCATCTATAAAGGGAAATCTGATCAAACCGCCAGAACTGAGCGCATCAACGAAATCGTTGCGGCATTTAGCGACCCCGACAATCTCCCGACCGATATTCCCTTGTCCTCGGGTGATGTCCAACTCCTCTTAGATGAACTTCTTAGCGGCGGAGTCAAAGACACCATGGATCGACCCACCTACCTACAGGCCCTCAACATAGGTAAAGCAACCGACGGCGTTGACATCAGCGCACAAGTCGCAAACTACGCCCGAGACGTGCCGATGACAGGTCCTCTTCGGGTCAAACTCTTCCAAGTGATTGGAGCACGTGGCGATGAAAGCGCCCTTCCGGCCTTAATCGAGTTCGCCCAAACGACTGATGACACCGCGGCAGGACAAGGAGCTCTCAATGCCGCTAAGCAAATGGCCACGACATCTAACTTCGAAAGCTTGCTTACCATCATCACAAACTCGGCAAATGCCTCGATCAAAAACTCAGCTGTCGATGTTTTGAACAAGGTCATCAGCGCCTCGGAAGATCCAAGCGCCTACTCCAAGGCGATCATGGGAAGTTATAACAATACCGCTGATACCGATGCTAAAACCGCACTCCTGCGACTCATGGGCTCGGCCGGTGGGGATGAAGCATCTAACCTCGTCTCCAAAACCCTCGATGCCGATGACCCAAAGATGAAAGTTGCCGCGATCTTTGCGCTTCGTAATTGGCCCGATGATTCCCAATTCGACACCCTGTTTGAATTCGCTTCAGATGAACAAGACGATCGCATCCGCGCCGAAGCCTTCCAGGGACTTGTCTCATTTCTAAAAGCTCATCCCGAACTCGATGAAGACGATAAGGCCATCTACTGGGAAGACGTTGCTAGCATCGCAACCGGTGAAACGGAGCAACGAATGGTAGTTGACGCCATGGTTAGCCAGGCCGGGGGCTGGGCTGATGACGTTCTCGATTACTTCATTGAGAGTGGCGACACCGATAAGGTCCAATTTCGCGCCGAGAGAGCCAAAATCGCCCTAGCCGATCGTCTTAAACGCGCCAAGCGTGGCGGCGCCTCCGAAGAGGACGAAGAGGACGAAGAGGACGAAGAGGACGAAGAGGACGAAGAGGACGAGTCTGATACGGACGAATAAAAACACTCATTTTTATCGATTCCAAAAAGGCGACCTTCACCGGTCGCCTTTTTTCATTTGCTGTGCTTCACTCTCGCGTGGATTTGATCCCTCTCATACCTCCGATCGTCGCCTTGGCTCTCATTCTAATTACGAGGCAGGCTGCTCTTTCTTTATTCTCGGCAACTGTCGCCGGGGCATTTCTTTTGGCTGGCCCGTCCCCGGTCCTTGCGATGCGCTGCCTCTTTGAAGACCACCTCTTCCCTAAAATCGGTGCCAGCAACTGGAACCTCAGCGCGATTATTTTCACTTTTACGCTCGGAGCATTTGCCACCCTTTTAGAAAAGGGCGGAGGTTTCACCACGATCCTTAACCGACTCCTTGCCAACAAAAGCCAAGACCCGAAAAAGAAACTTCTTTTTGGCGTTTATGGCCTCGGGCTTCTCTGCTTCTTCGATGGCCTCGCAAATGCTGTTCTCCTCGGCCGCGTTGCCCGCCCACTCACGGATAGTTTACGAATCTCCCGACAATTTCTCGCCTATGTGATTGATTCTACGAGTGCGACGGTCGCTTGTGTCGCTTTCATTTCAACTTGGATTGCAGCTCAACTTTCTGTCATTAAAGAAAGCTTGGAAACGGCATCGTTCGATGTCAATCCAGCCGCCCTGTTTTTCCACTCTATCCCGGCAAATCCCTACTGCCTCCTAAGCCTTATTCTCATTCCTCTTGTCATTTTTAAAGCATGGGAAATTGGTCCCATGAAAAACGCTCAGCCGGTCCCGCTTGATGAACAGGCTAAAAAACCTGAGGCCAATTCCCCCTGGCTCGCCTTACTTCCCCTAATCGTATTAGTCACCACTCTCCCCACCTTCATTTACTTTTGGCAGGACGGCGACACTTGGTCATGGCAAAACGCTTTCATCTCGGATGGCGTCCCTTACGCCATGGTCGCAGCAGGCTTTGTCGCCCTCACCGCAGCCTACCTTTGCTTTCCTAAAAGTAAGAGAACCGAAGCACCGCAGCACATGCTTGATGGTGCGGCCTCCCTTTTTCCAGCCCTTATAATTTTGATCTGCGCTTGGACTCTTGGCAGCATGTTCAAAAGCCTCGGCACGGCTGATCTTCTGAAGACAATGCTCGGTGATCAAATCAGCCCGATGTCCGTCCCTTTGGTGATTTTCCTAATCGGCGCGGTCATGTCCTTCATGACCGGCACCTCTTGGGGAACCTTCGGGCTTCTTATGCCGATGGCGCTTCCGCTTGTCCTCAAATTTGGGATCGATCTTCCCGAAGATGAACTCATGAGCCTGATCTCAATGACGATTGGAGCGGTCTTTGGCGGCGCTGTCTTTGGTGATCATTGTAGCCCGTTCTCCGACACCACTATCGTATCCGCCCTCGCTTCCGGATGCTCTCCCACCTCCCACGTGGCAACCCAGCTTCCTTATGCTCTTATCGCTGCCACCGGAGCTACCATTTCATACGCTCTAATGTGGTTCGGACTGCCGGCCTGGTTATCCACAGCAATTCTAGCTGCAGCTCTCGCCGCAATCGTCCTAAGTCGTAAAACAACCTCCTCTTAAAAATCGCAATTCCCGGGCGTCCGAGCAAACGGGATGACGTCACGGATATTTTGCATCCCGGTGACATACATAAGGAGGCGTTCAAAACCGGCACCGAAGCCTGCGTGAGGAACAGTCCCATATTTTCTCAAATCGAGATACCATCCGTAATTTTCAAGACTTAGGTCATTTGCTTCCATCTCAGCTTTCAGCAAATCATACCGCTCCTCGCGCTGGCTTCCACCAATGATTTCACCAACTCCAGGCACTAACACATCCATCGCTGTTACCGTTTTCCCATCGTCATTTTTTCGCATGTAAAAGGGCTTAATTGACTTTGGATAATTATAAACCGTGAGTGGCCCTTTGACGATTTCCTCACAAAGGTAACGTTCATGTTCCGATTGCAAATTAACCCCCCATTCAACCGGGTAATCAAAGCTCTTACCCGATCCAATTAACTTCTCAACTGCTTCCGTATAGCTCATCCGCTCGAAACCTCCTCCTACCAATCCCTCAAGCCGTTGGCGCAACCCCTTGTCGACAAATTTCGCAAAGATCTCCAAATCACCCTCGTTGTTATCCAACACATCCTTCACTAGAAATTGAATGAAATCCTCCGCGAGGTCCATATCGCCCTCGAGATTACAAAAGGCCATCTCCGGCTCAATCATCCAAAACTCCGATGCATGGCGAGAGGTATTCGAATTCTCCGCGCGGAAGGTCGGCCCAAAGGTGTAAACATTGGAAAGCGCACAAGCAAAGGTCTCCGCCTCTAATTGGCCGCTTACGGTCAAATAACTCTTTTTACCGAAAAAATCTTCCTCTGCCTTGCCCGCATCATTGGTTGTCACCTGAAACATCTCACCTGCCCCCTCGCAATCACTCGCGGTAATAACAGGCGTGTGAACATAGGTGAAATCCCGCTCGTTAAAAAATCGATGCACTGCATAAGCCAAACGGCTCCGCATCCGAAAAGTCGCTCCGTAAAGATTTGTCCTCGGACGCAAATGAGCAATGGAGCGCAAAAACTCAGGCGTGTGGCCCTTCTTTTGAAGAGGGAAATCATCCGGGACCCCGCCTATCAACTCCACCTCGGTCGCACGAACTTCCCAGCTCTGTCCCTCACCCGGGCTTTCCACCAATTCTCCAGCGACTTTTACGGAAGCCCCCGTATTCATTTTCCCAACTTCTTCCGATCCAGGAGTCCCTGAATCGATGATTACCTGAATGCCCTTTAAACAAGATCCATCATTTAGTTCCATGAAGGAGAACTCCTTTGAATCCCTCCGGGTCCGTACCCAACCCGCTAATTCCACCGAGTCCAGAGCCGTCGCACTTTTCAAAAGATTTTTCACTGAAGTTCGCATGCAAAACTCCTACCGTCTCGAACGAAGCGAATCGATAGGAATTTACAGGAAAACTCACATCCAATCTAACCTCCTCAATTCACTCCAACCCTCTTTAGTAAAATCATGCGATCTTCTTCTCAACCCTCATGAAAAAAGCCTCACCTTTTTCCGGAATAATCGTCGATTTCGCAAAAGGGTGTTTCTTCCCTCGAAATAAGGGGTCTTCCCTCACACCCGGCCCGATCAATTCAAGTGACCCGATGATCGACCTAGAAGAAAAAAGCCGCCGTCACTTCACAAAAAATCTTGCAATCGGCACCGCGAGCCCTAAAACGCCGCTCCCATGGCCCGCAAAGCTTGCAAGTCCAAAACCAGATCGTCCGTCGCCAAGCGCTTTAAAGTGACTGGTACCGGTAAGATTTTGCGCCGCAAACAGGGCAAACGTCACATCCTCCAGAAGAAAAACCGGAAACGGAAAAGAATGCTGGGTAAAGCGACGCTTGTCTCCGACGCAGATATTACGAATGTGAAGAGAAATCTACTCATGAAGTAAGTCTTACCGTGCACACGTGCACGATGCCCCCGCCTGCCAAATGGGCGGCCTCTAGATAGCCAGCCTTCTTCGGAAGGACCACGAGCGAGTGAGACTATCGGAGTGAAATTAAAACCCAACGACCCGCTCACCCAAAAGAAACCATGCCAAGAGCAACTAACAGTCCGGCCAGTAGAAAACGTCGCAAGCGTATTCTACTCCGCGCCAAAGGATTCCGAGGCTTCCGTTCCAAGCTTTACCGCTACGCAAAGGACGCCGTCTACAAAGCCCGTCAATACGAGTATCGCGACCGCAAGAAGCGTAAGGGGCAATTCCGCCGCCTCTGGATCCAGCGTATTTCCGCTGCCGTCCGGAACGAAGGGTTGACCTACTCCCGCTTCATCGAAGGCCTCAAGGCCGCTAACATCGAGCTCGATCGCAAGGTCCTAGCTGACCTCGCTGTCGTCGATGCCGCCGCTTTCTCCGCAATCGTGGAACAAGCCAAAGGGGCCCTCGAAAAGAAGGCTGCCTAAATTCCGATTAGCGTTAGCTAAAGAAACTTTCATGGCCGTATCCGCAAGGATACGGCCATTTTTCGATCAATAGGACGAATATTCCCATTCATAACTAGATCCAAGCAACCATATTCGTAGGATCAAAGCTCAAAGCCATCATTGACCACCACCGTCCTTTCCCGTAATTCCCCCTCACCATGACCGAGCAAGCCGCCCAAATCCAAACCGACGCCCTCGCCGCAATCGACGGCGCCGTTAATGAAGCTGCTCTCGAAGAAGCCCGCGTCAAATTCCTCGGTAAAAAATCCCCCCTTAACGCCCTCGCCGCTGAAATGCGCAACTTACCCAACGAGGACAAGCCAAAACTCGGGGCTGCTCTAAACATGGCCCGCCAAGCCATTAGTAACGCTCTCGAAACCAGCAAACAAAACCTCCAGGACGCAGCTGACGCCACCTCCGTCGAAGGACTAGATGTCACCATGCCGCCTCGCGAACTCCCAACGGGATCCCTCCACCCCCTCACGATCGTCAAGGACCGCGCCATTCAAATCCTCCGCCGCCTCGGCTTCGCACTCGCAGATGGACCGGAGATCGAAACTGAATTCCACTGCTTCGACGCCCTCAATACTCCATTTGACCACCCCGCCAGAAACGACTCCGACACCTTTTATTTTGATTCAGGCAAACTCCTCCGCACCCACACTTCCTCGGTGCAAGTCCGCACCATGGAAAAGCAGGCTCCGCCTATCAAAATAATCGCTCCTGGCTCCGCCTATCGTCGGGACGAAATCGACTCAACTCACCTCTCAGTCTTCAACCAACTTGAAGGCCTTTATGTTGATTCCGACGTTCGCCTCTCTGATCTTAAAGGCACTTTAGAATTCTTCTACCGCGCTATGTTTGGCGACAAAACCGAAGTTCGATTCCGGCCCCACTTTTTTCCCTTCACCGAACCTTCCTTCGAAATTGACGTGAAACTCCAAGTCAGAGGCGAAAAACCAAAATGGATCGAAGTCGCAGGCTGTGGTATGGTTGACCCCGCTGTTTTCAGCTCAATTAATGAAAGCCGAGGTGACGATGCCTTTGATCCCAGTAAGCTTACTGGATACGCCTTCGGCATGGGCCTAGACCGTCTCGCTATGATTCAATATGGCATTAAAGACATTCGCTTGCTGATCGAGAACGATACTCGTTTTCTCAGCCAATTCGCCTAACTAAGATTAGGCCTACTTCTCGTCCTGTTCCGACCAGCTCCCTCCAAAGTTGGCCGAAAGAATGGGGGCCTAAGGAGAAAATCACGCCGACTATTGGTATTTTGATAGGGGGCGGTCTAGCTTACGTCAGCTAAAAAACTTCGTCTTCTTTGTAATTCACGATTTGAAATAGGGTATATGTGTTTGATTATTAAAAATTTTACGAGGTTTTGATAAGCTGAAAGGCCGTTAACCTCGTGACCCATTCTTCTGCACCATGAAGTCACTGATCACCTTCATTCTTATCACCCATTTCGCTTGGGCCACTACACCAGCGGAACATGCCACGCTCAAGGCACTCCCCATCCTCTTATCCAAATGCGCAGCCTGCCACGGTGAGGACCCGGATGATATCGACGGCGAACTTAATCTTCTCACTCGTGAAGGATTCCTCAGAGGAGGAGAATTCATCAAGAACCTCCTTGTCCCTGGTGATCCCAAGAAATCGTTTCTTATGACCGTCATCAAATGGGAGGACTCTGACTTTGAAATGCCTCCCAAGGAGAATGATCGCCTCACGCTCGACCAAATCCTTCACATTAAAACCTGGATTGAAAATGGTGCGCCTTGGCCTGATCAAGCGACCCAGAAAAAGATCCTCGCGGACGAAAAAAACAAACGTGTAACCAGCGACGGTATGATGATCGAAACTTCCGGTGGCCTTACGGACGATTGGACCTACCGGCGCTACAAGCCCGAATCTGTCTGGGCATTTCTTCCAATCAAAAAACCGATCCCTCCCATCAAAGGAGGGAATCCAATCGACGCTTTTGTTCGCGCTAAAATCAAGACCTCAAAATACGAACCAGCCCCACGAGCCGACCTTCGCACTCTTATTCGGCGTGTTTCCTATGACCTTATCGGCCTCCCACCAACTCCAGCCGAAGTCGCTAAATTCAGATCGGCCGCCAACCAGGATTTTGACAAAGCCTACCTCGCTTTAATTGAACGACTCCTTGCCTCACCTCAACACGGGGAGCGTTGGGCTCAGCACTGGCTTGATGTCGCTCGCTACGCCGACACCGGAGGGCTCTCTAACGACTACGAGCGCTCAAATGCATGGCGCTATCGCGACTACGTCATTCGCGCCTTTAACGAAGACAAACCCTACAACGAGTTCGTCATGGAGCAAATCGCCGGGGATGAAATGGCCGACAAGTCCCTTCGCAAACGCCTAGGTGACAGCGTCAAATATAGAGATCTTCGCAAAAAAGGTCACTACTCGGCGAAAGAGGCCGAACAAATGATCGCCTCTTCCTTCCTTCGGATGGGCCCTTGGGACCCCGCCATGGTAAAGGCTCCCGAAGCCCGTCAGCAGTATATCGACGATGTCGTCAATGCTGTGGGACAAACTTTCCTTTCCACCACGATGCGCTGCTTCAAGTGTCATGATCACAAGTTCGACCCCCTTCCGACCAAAGACTACTATCGTATCTATTCCATTTTCGAAGGAACCCAACTCGCCGAACGCTACGTTTCATGGCAAAAGAATGATAACCAGATTGGCTTTGAAGAGGAAAAGACACAGGTTGAGGTCCTTCATAATTTCGCTGACTCTGAGGCCAAACGCCTCCAGCAAAAAGTAGAGAGAAACGCCCAAGAATGGTACTCCAATCATAACTTGCCCTACCAGAATCTCAAAGACCGAAAAAGCGATCCAGTCGATCAAAAACCACCCCGCCACGTCGGTCTCAACGAAACAGAAAAAGGACAACTAAAAGTCCGTGAACAGGACGAATGGATCTGGAATCGACGACGTGAACGATTCCTTCCTATGGTGCAATCGGTGTATAACGGACCAGTCCCAAATTTCCTTAATGCTCGGAAACTTCGCATGCCCGTAAAAGTCGATTCAAAATGGAGGCCCGACTCACATGTTCTCACCGGAGGTTCGCTTGAGGCGCCAGGTGAAGAGATTACCCCAGGCGTTCTTTCCGCTCCAGGTATTCCTGTCAACGGAAGCTCGAAAGACGACCCTTTTGCCACTCCGGAGAGCTTAGATGGGCGCCGCCTCGCACTCGCTAAATGGATGACTCACCCCAAGAATCCACTTACCGCTCGTTCTATCGTCAATAGAATTTGGCAGTATCATTTTGATAAACCCATTGCCGGAAATCCCAATAATTTTGGAGTAAAGGGATCTCCTCCTACACACCCGGAACTTATCGACTGGCTCGCTGCCGATTTCGTAGAAAATGGCTGGAGTATCAAACGCCTTCATCGCCTCATCCTCACCTCAAAAACCTACCAGCAATCAGGACGCCATCCTGAACAATATAAACTCGCTCAGGAAGACCCCAACAACCATCTCTTCGCTTTCTTTCCTAACCGGCGCCTTACCGCCGAAGAACTTCGCGACTCAATGCTTCACATCACCGGGGAACTCAACCCACTGGCCGGGGGCCTCCCCATTCGTCCCGAAATGAATATGGAGGTTGCCCTGCAACCACGCATGATTCAATTCTCAATCGCCCCGACCTATTTACCAAACAAAACCCCGGAACAACGAAATCGGCGCTCGATTTACATTTATCGGATACGTGGGCTCGCCGATCCCTTCCTTGAGACATTTAACCAACCCAACCCAAACGACTCTTGTGAGATTCGGGACTCCGCCTCCGTCTCCCCACAGGCCTTCACCCTGATGAACAGCGCTCTCCTCACAGACCGCTCTATCGCATTAGCTCTTCGCCTGGAAAAGGAAATGGAGACGCTCCCCAAACAAATCCAACGGGCTTTCCAGCTCGTCTTCAATCGGAACGCCAGCGAAGAAGAAGAAGCTAAGCTTGATCCCTATGTCAGGGAGATGCGTATCTATCACGCAGAACACACCCCGAAACCCCGCAAATACCCGACCGAAATCACTCGCTCGCTTGTTGAGGAATTCTCTGGGCAAACTTTTGATTATCAGGAAATTCTTCCAGTCTTCAGCAACTACGAACGCGACGCACAGGCCTCCGACGTTAGCCCCAAGACACGGGCACTTGCCGACCTCTGCCTCATTCTCTTCAATTCACACGAATTCGTTTACAGTTACTAAGATTGGCACTGGCCAATCAATCGAAAGCTCGATCTTCTTATGAAATCCTCCCTCTGTTCCCGCCCCTTGTCCGATGCACATTCCCGTCGTGAATTTCTCTACGGCCTTGGATCATCAATGGGCTCCGTTGCCTTTTCATCCCTTCTCGCCGAAGAGGTAACTGCCAACCCCATGGCCCCCAAGAAGCCCATAACTCCAGCCAAGGCCAAAAATGTCATCATGCTTTTCATGGAAGGAGGCCCCGGGCACATGGACACATTCGACCCCAAACCCAAGCTTACCCAGCTCCACAAAACCGAATCCAAAAACGATCGTGGCCTCGCTGCTGGAAACTACCAATTCTACGTCGGCTCTCCTTTCAAATTCAAAAAAGCCGGGCAATCCGGAATGGATATGTGTGATCAATGGAAATACATGTCTGATCCCGAAGTGGCTGATGAACTCTGCAATTACCGTGGGTGCCAAGCCGAGTCTCTGAACCACCCCGAGGCTCTCTTCCACATGAACACCGGCAGCCGCCTTGGCGCTGACCCTAGCCTTGGCGCCTGGGCCACCTATGGCCTTGGATCAGAAAACCAAAACCTCCCAGGATACGTAGTCATGACCGAGATGGCCCTGCCGCAAGGTGGTTCAAAAAACTGGTCCAACGGCTTTCTCCCAGCTCACTTTCAGGGAACAGCTCTCAGACCAAAAGGCTCCCCTCTTTTAAATCTAGAATCACAGCCTTTCAAATCCCGCGCTCACCAACGCGCCGCTTTGGATCAACTTGCCTTTCTTAACGATCAACACGCCAAGCGACATCCTGAGCACGCCGACCTTACCGCGCGCATGGAATCTTACGAACTCGCCTATCGCATGCAGATGGAAGTTCCCGAAGTCGTCGACCTTGAAGGAGAACCTGAATACATCCGGGAAATGTATGGAATGGACAACAAGGTCACTCATGACTTTGGCCGCCAATGCCTCATGGCTCGACGGCTCGTCGAGAAAGGCACACGCTTTGTGCAAATCTTTGCGGGTGGTTGGGACAGCCACGACTACCTTGAGCGAGGTCATTCCTCGAGAATTTCCGCTGTCGACAAACCATGGGCCGCGCTCATTAAAGATTTAAAGCAACGGGGTATGCTCGACGACACTCTCGTCATTTGGAATGGCGAATTTGGCCGCACCCCCGACAACAATATGCGAGGGGGCGTCTACTCTATTGGCCGCGGCCACAACGCCGACGCCATGACTATGATGATGGCCGGTGGAGGTGTAAAAAAAGGTGCAATCGTCGGAGCAACAGATGAGATCGGAGCCCAAGCCGTCGACCTGGCCCGCCCCATTCGGGACTTTCATGTCACCCTCCTTCACCTTCTTGGGCTAGACGACAACAAACTCACCTATTTCCACGCCGGCCGCTATAAACAGCTCTCCCAATTTGGCGGAGCTATCATTAAGGAATTGATTAGCTGAATTCGTAAAAAAGTCTGGGATTGAGACCCCTCCCTCATGCTTTCTCTAATCAACAAACTGTTAAAGCCATGGAATCGGGAAAATCGACTCCTTACCACTTGTCATTTCGCGGTTGAGCCATAGCCTCTCAATAGCGCCCGCCGGGTGCTTCCGTGAACTATGAGTGCTCCTTCCTGCTCCCTGTGTGCCTTCGTAAAATCCTCCATCGGCCGCAAAATCATCGTGGCGGTAACCGGGCTTGCCCTCGTTTTATTTCTGGCCGGTCACCTCACCGGCAATTTGCTTATTTTTGCGGGTAGAGACGCCTTCAATGACTATGCCCAATTTCTCCACGAAGTTTTCCATGGCGCGGGAGTGTGGATTGCACGAGTCGGGCTGCTAGCCTGCTTTACCGCTCATCTTTGGTTCACGATTCTTCTCACGAAGGAAAATAAATCTGCCCGCAAAAAATACTCTCACCAGGCGACCGTCCAAGCTCCCAAGTCATCGCTGATCATGATCTGGAGTGGGTTGACGATCTTAGCCTTCATTATTTTTCACCTCCTTCACTTCACCGTCAAGGCTGGCACAGACTACGCTTCATTGATGCAGGTCATGCCAGATGGATCCGAGCGACACGACGCCTGGAAAATGGTCATCGTTGGTTTCAGTAATCCTTTCGTTGTGATTTTTTATGTGATTGCCATGACCTTGCTGTGCTCGCACCTCAGCCACGGGGTCGCCTCGATCTTCCAAACTCTTGGTCTACGCACCAAGAAAACCGCGGGACCCATCACCCTACTTTCCAAGGCTTACGCCGTCGTCATCTACCTTGGCTTCATCTCCATTCCTCTCGCCATCCTTCTTTTCGGCTTCGGCTGTGAAGCTTGTAACTAACCACGACCAACCGTTTCACCCATGAGCTTAAATTCCAAAGTTCCATCAGGCCCGCTTGCCGAAAAATGGAGTTCCCACAAAATGGACTCCAAGTTGATCAACCCCGCCAACAAGCGGAAGTTCAAAATCATCGTCGTTGGCTCGGGCCTCGCGGGTGGTTCCGCCGCGGCGACTCTTTCCGAGCTTGGGTATAAAGTAGATTGTTTTTGTTACCAAGACAGCCCTCGCCGAGCTCACTCCATCGCAGCCCAAGGCGGTATCAACGCAGCCAAGAACTACCAGAATGATGGCGACTCAGTTCACCGGCTTTTTTATGACACAATCAAAGGTGGCGACTTCCGATCTCGCGAAGCAAACGTTCACCGTCTAGCTGAAGTTTCGACTGAGATTATCGACCAATGCGTTGCTCAGGGTGTTCCCTTCGCCCGCGAATACGGCGGACTCCTCGACAACCGTTCGTTCGGCGGAGCTCAGGTGAAGCGGACATTTTACGCCCGAGGCCAGACTGGCCAGCAGCTTCTTATTGGCTGCTACCAGGCGCTCGAAAAGGAGATCAACAGCGGAGGCGTCACCATGCATCCTCGCACCGAGATGCTCGACCTTGTCGTCGTTGAAGGCCATGCCAAGGGTGTCGTCGTTCGCAATCTTTCCACAGGGGAAATCACCACCCATGCAGCAGACGCTGTCATCCTAGCAACTGGTGGCTACGGAAACGTCTTCTACCTCTCCACCAATGCCATGGGGTGTAATGTCATGGCCGCCTTCCGAGCCCATAAACGGGGGGCCTTCATGGCAAACCCATGTTACACCCAAATCCATCCAACTTGCATCCCCGTCAGCGGCGACTACCAATCAAAGCTCACCCTTATGTCAGAGTCACTTCGAAATGACGGTCGCATTTGGGTTCCTAAATCAGCGGAAGATGCCCAAGCCATCCGCGAAGGCAAAAAGACGGGTGCCGATATACCTGAGGATGAGCGTGATTACTATCTCGAGCGGAAATATCCATCGTTTGGAAACCTCTGCCCCCGCGATATTGCTTCCCGAGCAGCCAAGGAATGCTGCGACGAAGGACGCGGGGTAGCGACTACTGGACTCGGCGTCTTCCTCGACTTCGAGGACGCTATCGAGCGCGACGGCGAAGACGCTATTCGAGCTCGCTACGGAAACCTCTTCCAGATGTATGAGAAAATCTCCGGCGATAACCCGTACAAGCAGCCGATGCAAATTTATCCTGCCGTCCACTATACCATGGGTGGCCTCTGGGTGGACTACAACCTCATGTCCAATCTCCCCGGCCTTCACGTCTTAGGCGAAGCTAACTTCTCCGACCATGGAGCGAACCGTTTAGGAGCTTCTGCTCTTATGCAAGGCCTCGCAGATGGTTACTTCGTCATCCCTTCAACAATCGCAGTCTACCTCGCCGAACAAAAACCGGGTGCTGTCACCACAAGCCACCCCGAGTTCAAAAAGGTCGAGAACGAAGTAAAAGATCGCCTGAAGTCCCTGATGGATATCAAAGGAACTAAATCAGTTGATTCCTTTCACCGCGAACTTGGTCTCCTTGTGTGGGATAAATGTGGTATGGCTCGAGATCGAGCCGGCCTCGAAGAGGCTCTCGAAAGAATCCCCGAAATTCGTAACGAATTTTGGACTAACGTTCGGATCCCCGGATCGGCTAGTGGCCTCAATTCCGAACTCGAAAAAGCCGGGCGGGTGGCCGACTTCATCGAGTTCGCTGAAGTCCTCTGCCACGACGCCCTTGCCCGCGAAGAGTCCTGCGGCGGCCATTTCCGCACTGAGCACCAATTCACCGAGGCTGATCAGGAGGTTCAGGACGGAACCACTCAGACAGGGGAAGCCAAGCGTCACGACGATCATTACCAGTATGTTGCTGCTTGGGAGCATACCGAACCCGGCCAGCCACCTAATCTTCATAAGGAAGAACTCATCTTCGAAGAAGTCAAACCCTCCATCCGCTCCTACAAGTAAGTCATGCCACTCCTTAACCTCACTCTGAAAGTCTGGCGTCAGGAAAACGCCAAATCCGAAGGCCGCATTGAGACCTACGAAGCCAAAGAGATCCCCACCTCGGCTTCGTTCCTCGAGATGATCGACATTGTTAACGAACGCCTAATCCAAGATGGAGAGGAACCTATCCACTTCGACCACGACTGCCGCGAAGGAATTTGTGGCATGTGCTCCATGACCATCAATGGCGTCCCCCATTCCAAGGAGCGCGGCACCACGACTTGTCAGCTTCACATGCGGAAGTTTAAAGATGGTGAAACCATCTGTATCGAACCCTTTCGTGCAAATGCCTTCCCCGTTGTAAAGGACCTAGTCACTAACCGGAGCGCTTTCGACCGAATCATTGCTTCCGGCGGTTACATCAGCGTTCGTACTGGCTCGGCGCCAGATGCACACGCTATTCAAATCCCTAAGGCTGATGCTGACACTGCCTTTGACGCTGCCGCCTGCATCGGCTGCGGAGCATGTGTCGCCGCTTGTAAAAACGCCTCAGCTATGCTCTTCGTTTCTGCAAAGACCTCGCACCTCAACCATCTCCCGCAGGGCCAGTCTGAGAAGGATCAACGAGTCCTTGGCATGGTTCGCCAAATGGATGAGGAAGGGTTTGGAAATTGCACGAACCAATTCGAGTGCGAAGCGGTTTGCCCAAAGGAAATCAGCGCTAGTCATATCGCAAAGCTGAACCGCGACTACTTGTCCGCCAGCGCGCGCGACTCAGTGTCATAGAGAGCTACTGGCATCTCAAAGCTGATCTCTTCCGAGATCTCAAAAAACCGGGCCTTCTCGAGACCCGGTTTTTCTGTGCCTAGAATCATCCTCCTGAAAACCATAACTCATCTCTAATCTAACTCCCCTTTAGACTATCCGAACATTGATCAAACCGGTTTCAGGAGATCGAACGATTTTAATTTTTGAACACACCGTAACTGAAATACCTTTCACTCTTGGCTTTTTGAAAAAACGAAGCACGGTTTGTTCATGCTTCTAACGACATGGTCTGCTCCTTCATGGATCCTTTCTTTTGGACTCCGCATGAATGCAACCTCAATTTTCCTAACATCCCTGCTTGCTGGTGGACTATCGAACGGGATGGGTCAAATCCAACTCCAATCCACCGCAACCATTACTCCTGATTCCAAGAAACTGATCTTCGCTTGGGCCGGTGATATTTGGACCAGCTCCCCTCAGGGAGGCGAAGCGAGCCGGCTCACCTACCACCCCGCACCAGACGACACACCAAAGGTCTCTCGGGATGGAAAGTTTGTCTTTTTTAACTCCGATCGAACCGGCTCAGAACAGGTCTTCCGAATCCCCATTCAAGGTGGGATCCCAGAGCAAATCACCTTCCACTCGGAAGGAAGCTCTCTGGAGGATCTCCACCCAACCAAACCAGTAATTCTTGTCCGCGGATACCGCGATCACAGCGGCCGAAGACCTTACCGCCTTATCGAAAAAAACCTGAATCCAAACAAAGACGAAGAGATCATCTTTAACGCAAATGCTAGATATGGCCGCTACTCCCCTGACGGGAAAAAACTCCTCATCGTTCGCGATGGAGCACCCACCTACCGAAAGGGATACGAGGGAGCGCAGGCTTCTCGACTTTGGCTTTACGATTTGACAAAGAAGACCTTCACCGAACCCGTCAAAGACAAGACTGGCTGCCGCTACCCAATCTGGGCGCCGGACGGAAAATCCTTTTACTATGTCACCAGCCGCTCCGGTGCACATAATATTTGGCAACACCAGTTCGACAAAGAGAGTGATCGTCAAATCACGCAGTATCAGGACGACAGTGTCTTCTCCCCAGCCATCTCAGCTGATGGAAAAACCATCGTTTATCGCCACCTTTTCGATCTCCACACAATCTCCACCCAAGGAAAAGCCAGCCCAGAGAAAATCAATCTTTATCACCGCACAACTCTTGAACATCCCAAGAGCGAGACCCTCACTTTTCGCTCCACTCGTGACGCCACAGTCACCCCGACTGGTCTTGAATGGGCCTTTGAAGCAGGTGGTGAAATTTGGGCTATGGACACCGTGCTCAAGGAACCCAATCAATTGACTCATTCTCCGGCTCTTGAATCTGACATCTACTTCGCCAAAAACGGAAAATACATCTATTACAAGAAAGACAATGGCGTCATCGTCAACTACTGGCGCATGTCTAAAACCAACTCTAAAGAGTTCTGGTGGAATGCCGAATCGTTCGAGCATGAACCCATTACCAAGGGCGCCAAGCCAAAATCTAGCTTCTCACTAAGTCCCAACGAAGAACAGATCGCTTATGTGGAATACCCCGGGACCCTTTTTCTTGCAAAGCCCGATGGCTCGGAGGCCCGAAAGCTTATCGAGGGCTGGGACTCTCCTTCCTACGTCTGGTCACCCGATGGCAAACATATCGCATACGCTGTCGAAGATTATAACTACAATAGTGACATCTACATTGCCGCTACCGATGGTGACAGCAAGCCAATCAACGTCTCGCGACATCCTGACAGTGACTACTCACCTGTCTGGTCTCCGGATGGCAAGATCTTAGCCTTTGCCGGCCGCCGTCATTCCACCCAAACTGATTTGTTCTTCGTTCATCTGAGGCGTGAAACTCACTTCCGCAGCGATCGCGACGCAAAGATCGAATCGGCCCGTCAGGCCATGTCAAAGGACCCTCAGTATAAAGAGGAAAAGAAGGAAGAAACTACGGAAGCCGAAACGAAAAAGCCCCAAAAAGAAGATAAGGAAGAGAACGATTCCATCGATTTTGAGGATTTACACAAAAGGATCCAACGGATTCCCCTCAACGGAATGAGCCTCTCCCGGCTTCATTGGATGCCTGATTCCAAAAATCTAACCTTCCAGAGTGGTGGCAGTATTCACCGCGTTGAAGCGAAAGCCGGCGCCAAGCCCACAGTTATGGCAAAAGCAAGCGGACCAATCATCCGCTACCGCGACAACGACAAAATCTATTTAGTCGCCAATGGGGTTCCGTCCTTCTTCACTAAAGGTCGTCTTTCCAGCTACTCTTTCACCATCCCGATGGATCGAGACCGAGCGCAATACCAGCGGATGGGCTTCAAAATAGCTTGGCGGGTTTTGCGAGATCGTTTCTATGATGCAAGCCTCAATAATCGAGACTGGGATAAGATCAGAACAAAATACGAACTGGCGGCCGCAAACGCGCCGACTGCGAACGAATACGCTCGTGTCATGGCTCTTCTTTTAGGCGAACTCAATGCCTCTCACATGGGTTTCTATCCCAACGACTTCCCAAAACAATGGAAGTTCGACGAAGCAGGGCGCAGTTTCACCCCGCACCTTGGCACGCGCCTCGACAAAAAAAATCAAGTAATCTTCGTGCACCCCAACGGTCCAGCTGACCGACCGGGCAGCCGACTTCACATCGGTGACCGGATCTTAAAGGTTAATGACAAAATAATCCGTTCTGATGTTTCACTGACCCGGGCTCTCAACGGACGACTTGATCGTGACATTCACCTAAGTGTCAAAGGAGAGAATGATAAAGCACCACGTGAGGTAATCATCCGCCCGATTAGCTACTCACAAGCCCGAGCGCTTGCCCAATCGGCCCACCTTGACGAACGAAATACCCGCGTGAAAAATGCCTCAAAGAACAAACTTGGCTACCTTCACGTTGCTCGCATGATGTGGGATGAATTCGAGAAATTTGAACACCATATTTACGAAAGAGGGGCAGGGAAAAACGGCCTTATTATCGATGTTCGCGACAACGGAGGCGGCTTTACCTGTGATCACCTGCTCACCGTATTAACCCAACCCCTGCACGCTTATACCGTGGGCCGCAACGGCGCGATCGGCTACCCGCAGGATCGCCACGTCTACGCAAGCTGGAACAAGCCTATCGTTGTCATTTGCAATCAGAATTCTTTTTCAAATGCCGAAATCTTTTCCCACGCCATCAAGACTGTCGACCGGGGGAAAATCGTTGGAATCCCGACCGCTGGAGGTGTCATCTCTACTGGCTCTGCAACCATTCTCGAACTCGGTCGTATGCGCCTACCTGGCCGCGGCTGGTTCCTCCCTCATAATGGCGAAGACATGGAGCTCTATGGCGCAGTCCCCCATTTCATTGTCGACGTGACACCGGGAGACCTGAGCTCGGGCAAGGACCCTCAGTTAGAAAAAGCCATTGAAGTTCTAAAAAAAGAAGTCAAAGAGCGCAGCCTAAAGTTGGCTCCACCAGTTTACCGGTCCAATCGCTAACCACTATTGGGAAACGGGCCGAAGAAAATCCATTGCCGGGATATTTCTGAGGATCGTGAAAGCGATCAACGTCGCTAGAATCCACCAAAGAAACCGAAGTCGGAATCGAAAAACTCGCAATATTTTTACCTCTGGAAATTTTTCACTCACTGCTGACACCACAATCCAGACTCCACTCAAACCAAGGCTGCTTACAAAGAGGACATTATTTCTCATCGCTCCAAACCAATCTCCATTGCTGAGATCAAGCGCCGACCTCGTCGCACCACAACCAGGGCAAAAGAGTCCGGTCTCTTTGTGAAACAGGCAGCTGGGCATTCTTTCACTCAGCCAAGGAGCCATCGCCAAAAGCATAATTGAAAGCGGGATCAACAATACCCAGCACGGCCACTTCCCTTTAACCCGTGGAGGACTCATCCAGCGCTAAATCTCCTGATAACTACTCCCATTGCCTCCCAGCATCATGATAATCAAAAAGGCGATGCCTAGGTAACCACAAATCAATCCGGCAATCGCCATCCCTCGACCTTGTTGTGAGTTCCCAGGAGCATTCAGCTGATTCAAGCTCAAGTGCCCACAAATTACCGCAGGAATCCCAAGAAAAAGTCCCCCGCAAAAACAAAATAAGATCAGAGAAAGAATACCACAAATCATACTCGCAATGGCGAGACCGTTAGTGACTGGTAAAGAAGGTCCCGGGGTATATGAGGCACCCTCGACTCCCTCAACGGGGGGGGAATATGGCGACTGGGGAACTTCGTCTACGATGGAATCGTCGAGCGCAGGGGCCTTAATCTCGGCGGGGGGGGAATATGGCGACTGGGGAACTTCGTCTACGATGGAATCGTCGAGCGCAGGGGCTTTAATCTCGGCGGGGGGGGAATATGGCGACTGGGGAACTTCGTCTACGATGGAATCGTCGAGCGCAGGGGCTTTAATCTCGGCGGGGGGGGCATACGACGACTGGGAGAGTTCGGGAGTTAGGCCTTCCGAATCCTGGCTCTGAGGATGATTCCCACTTGGAGCAAGGTGACGAATTTCTTGCAAAGGCTTCCAGGAATCCATTCCTTCCTTCCAAACCAAGTCTTGAGGACCAATTTCACCAGTTGCGATGCGGGCACTCAGAGTGACTTCATCGATCGGGCCAAACTGCTGACCTCCTTTGCCGTAAAACCATTCAATCATAGAACTGTTGGCAGATTACATTCCCATGATCTGGTAACCGCCATCGACGTAAAGCACCTGACCTGTGATTGACGCTGCGCCCTCACTTGCAAGGAAAACCCCGGTGGCACCCAATTCAGCGGTTGAACAAGAACGCTGCAAGGGAGCGTGCTCTTCATAATGCTTAATCATAGTGCCAAATCCGGAAATCCCACGTGCAGCCAAAGTTTGGACCGGCCCAGCACTAATACAATTTACTCGAATTTTTTTCGGGCCCAGATCGTAAGCTAGGTAACGGGTCGAAGCCTCAAGGCTCGCCTTGGCAACTCCCATCACATTGTAGTTCGGAACAACCTTGGCTGCACCGTAATAACTCATCGCCACGATACTGCCGCCATTCGTCATCATCGGAGCAGCTCTCTGAGCCAAAGCTACCAATGAATAAGCGCTAATGTCGTGGGAAGTCTTGAAAGCGTCACGCGTAGTGGTGAGAAAATCACCTTCAAGCGCCTCTTTCGGAGCAAACGCAACCGAGTGTAATACCAAATCGATAGTGTCCGTGTGCTCCTGCACTTTCTTGAAAAACTCATCAAGTTCCTCGTCGCTCGTGACGTCACAAGGATAGAGGGGAACATCGTCACCAAAAGTAGCAGCCAATTGCTCCACGTTATCTTTTAGGCGCTCGCCCTGGTAATTAAAAATCAATTTTGCTCCGGCATCCGCCCATGCCTTGGCAATCGCCCAAGCTATGCTCCGCTTGTTTGCAACTCCAAATACAACTGCTGTCTTTCCACTCAATGGCTTGTCGCTCATACGTTGCACTTTCTCTCAAATCGCTTGCAATAGCAATGATTTTGCGACGCTAGGATGTGCTCTCAGTGTTAAAAGGCATTCGAAATTCCACTCTCAAGGGGCCACCAGCCATCAACCATCATAAGTCGTCTCATCTTTGTGGAAAAACCAAGAACTCAATCTACTGGCGCCCACCTAGGACCCTCCCGGTTTGATAAATGAATAATCCCATTCTGGCTTGCGATAGAAACCGTTAACACTAAGCATCCTAAATCCTCTCAATTATATCCCGACCTGAAAGACATCGATCTATCAATCGGTAAATCCGCTATGCTCCACTTCGTTTCCATTTTCCTTTGCCTAACAGGCTCTTTGGCTCTTGGTTTCGAAAATTCACCCACACCCCAGAAGCAGCCTCCCAACGGAGAACACTGGGCCTTCAAGATGCCAGTCGCTAACGAAGGTTCAATTGACCGATTGATCAATTCAAAGCTTACCAAGGTAAAGCTTGTGGCTGTCCCAAAGGCTCCTCGCGAAGTTCTCATTCGCCGTATCTTTCACGTTATCACTGGACTCTTACCAACCCCAAAGGAAAAGGCCCGGTGGATCGCCGACACTCGCGCTAATTGGCTCGCTCATCTCACTGAAAATCTTTTGGATCGCCCAAGCTTTGGCGAAAAATGGGGCCGTCATTGGCTGGACGTAGCTCGTTATGCCGACACCCGTGGCGCCGCCCTAACAGACAATGAAGACTTTCCTTACGCTTTTACTTATCGCGACTGGGTCATTCGTGCCTTCAATGAATCTCTTCCCTACGATCAATTTCTCCATTACCAGATTGCAGCCGACTTAATGGACCTTCCACGTGAGGAACTCGCCGCCCTGGGATTTCTGACCGTTGGCCGCGCCTATCAGGGGGGGCAAAACCACCTCGTCATCGCTGATCGGATCGATGTCGCCACCCGAAGCACAATGGGCCTCACCGTCGCCTGCGCACGCTGCCACGATCACAAAACTGATCCTATTCCCACCGCAGATTACTACGCCCTCTATGGTGTTTTCAATAGCTCTCTCGTTCCTAAAGAGCTCCCAGTCATCGCCGAACCTTCCCAGGAACCCGGAGCAATTGCTTACCGCTCAGAATTGAAGAAAAAAGCCCTAGCGGTGCACAAACACGTTGAGAAATGCGTTCCCAGTTACAAAACACCCACAAATTACCTGAATTTCAATCTGCCTTCAGGAACCAAATTAAACCAAACACAGCGCGATCAATTTCGTAAGCTCACCGGTATTGTAACCCGCCTTCAAGCCAACTCTCCCTATGCAATTCCACGGGCCATGGTGCTCAGGGAAAAACCGCACCCATTCAACCCACGGATCCACGAACGGGGAAACCCCCGCACGCAAGGCGAGTCCGTCTTTCGAGCCTTTCTTTCCATCTTCCGTAAAAAAGACGAACACTTCACCAAAGGATCAGGCCGCCTTGAGTTTGCGCATCGGCTCACCGACAACCGGAACCCCCTTACTTCACGTGTCTGGGCAAATCGCGTCTGGATGCACCTCACTGGCTCTCCCATCGTTAATTCGCCAGGCGACTTCGGACCACAAACCGAAAGACCCATTCAACTGGAACTTCTCGATTCCCTTGCTCTTTTTCTCACGAATCACAAGTGGTCCACCAAGGCGCTCATCAAACACATTATTACTTCGGAAACATTTCAAAGATCTAGCCAAACCACCCCCGAACTTCGAGAGAAAGACCCCTCAAACATCTACTATGCTCGAGCTAATCGTCAGCGAAAGGATCTGGAAGCCTGGCGCGACTCAGCCCTTCAGGTCAGTGGTCGCCTAGTGCGTAAAATGGGAGGCAAACCCTTCAATCTTGACCAGCCTCCGTATGAGGGGCGTCGGACTATTTATGCTAGGACACGGCGCGGTTTCCTTCCCTCAATCATGCGGGCCTTTGATTTCCCCGGTTCTGAGGAAGCCCTGATGAAGCGCACGACCACCACGACACCTACTCAGGCTCTCTACCTTATGAACAGCCCATTTCTTCTCGGAGAAGCACGAGCGATTGCCAAGAAAACCTCCTCAATCAAGGAAATCTACCGAACTATCCTCCAACGTGATCCAACCACGATTGAAATTGATTCAGCCGAGACATGGCTTGGCAGAGCCCATAGCAGTCGCACCTCAGGAGCCTGGGATTACGGATACCTACAAAAGGGTTCCCTTTCATTCAAACCCCTTCCTCACTTCGAAAATGGTCAATGGAGAGGAACACAGGAGCTTCCCGATCAAACCCTTGGCTGGCTCAATTGGACTTCAAACGGCGGACACCCCGAGACCGATAAACATGCCACCCTTAAATGGACCGCCATAGAAAGTGGGAAAGTCAACATCACGGGAAGCTTTGTCGCACCAAGTAAAAAAGGGAATGGCCTCATCGCCCGCATCATGAAACCAGACGGAGAAATCCTTGGCGAATGGACCCTTAACCCAACCGAAGGCGTCCCTACCAAACTTAAAGGGATCGAAGTAAAAGAAGGTGACGAATTATGGTTTGTCGCCGATTGTCGGGACGAGGTGGCGTTTGATTCCTTTCGCTGGGCACCAAAAATATCCGATCTAAAGGGCCTCATCTCAGATGCTAAAAATGATTTCTCTGGTCCCGGCCTTGCACCCCAAGCCCAACTTGCACAAACGCTGCTTTTGAGCAACGAATTCTTCTATATTGATTGAACTATGAGTGGACATCATTCCTTCGGACACGGTGGCTTCGTCACTTCGCGGCGCGATTTTCTTCAGCGCTGCGGAATGGGCCTCGGCGCCCTCGCCGTCCCCACACTCAGCGGCCAATCAATCAGCCCGCTTGCGCCCCGCCAATCGCAGACCGAGGGAAAAGCAAAAGCCGTCATTCATCTCTTCATGAATGGAGGCCCATCTCAAGTTGACACTTTTGATCCCAAACCCGAGCTCACCAAATACCACAACAAAAAGATTCCCCTTGAGCTCAAAACCGAGCGACCCACCGGCGTCGCTCTAGGCTCACCCTTTAAATTCAAAAAGCACGGGGAATCCGGCCTAGAAATCTCGGAACTTTTCCCCAATGTCGCCAAATCGGCGGACGAACTCTGCGTCATACGTTCGATGCATGCTGATGTCCCTAATCACGAACCATCCTTACTCTTGATGAATTGTGGCGATTCACGACTATCACGCCCAAGCGTCGGTTCATGGGTGACTTATGGTCTAGGAACCGAAAACCAAAATCTCCCCGGATTCGTGACAATGTGCCCCGGCGGATACCCCATCTCCCGCACTCAAAACTGGCAATCCGGATTCCTTCCCGCGGCCTACCAAGGAACCTACGTCGATTCCAAGACAACCGACCCTCGAAAACTCATTGACCATGTCACTCCGACCCACCTGTCTCGCAAGCGGCAGCGCGATCAACTAGATTTCCTCCTCCATTTGAACGAAGAACACTCCAAGAATCGGAACTCTGATTCCGATCTTGAGGCGCGCCTCGAGAGCTTCGAACTCGCCTATCGTATGCAACTTGAAGCAACCGATGCTTTCGACGTCAGCCTCGAACCGGAATACATCCGCGAACTTTATGGGGACACCTTGCAAGGGCGCCAAATGCTAATCACCCGTCGGCTGGTTGAACGCGGAGTTCGCTTCGTGCAAGTTTGGCATGGAGCGGGTCAACCCTGGGACAATCACGATGACCTTGAAAAGAACCATCGCCGGCTGGCTAAAGAATGTGATCAGGCTATTGGGGCTCTCTTAATTGATCTTAAACAACGTGGAATGCTCGACGAAACCCTCGTCCTCTGGGGAGGAGAATTTGGCCGAACTCCGGTCGTCGAAATGCCAAAGGAAGGAACAAATGCCGGCAAGATCAACGGGCGCGACCACAATCACTATGGCTTCACGACCTGGATGGCAGGTGGCGGCGTCAAAGGGGGATATGTTCACGGCGCTACCGATGACTTCGGTTTTCAAGCCGTAAAAGACAGGGTCCATGTGCACGACCTCCACGCGACCATGCTCAACCAACTCGGCTTCGATCACGAAAAACTCACCTATCGTTACAGCGGTCGAGACTTTCGCCTAACCGACGTCCACGGAGAAATCATTCATGACTTACTTGCTTAGAATCATGAGATTGTTTTCCTCACAAAAAACGCAAGGATAACGCAGTCACCAAGCCCCCTAAAATTATTTACCTACAATTACCGGCACACAAATTAAAGCGAAATCCATGGTTTAAGCGTGAGCGACGTATAATTTTAGGAAGATTTTTCTAAAAGTAGATCAATCAGTCCGCTTTTTTGTTGGAGTAACATCCCCCCTTTACGCTTGAATCAGTCCAGTGACTCAGGAACGGCAGGATCAACTCGCAGATGGCTCTTATGAGTTCCTCGCAATTTTTTTGGAGGGCCTTCCTTTCATCTTCCTTGGCACCCTCGTCAGCGGGTTCCTCGGCACCTATTTACCGCGTGGGGCCTTCGCGAAAATCCTTCCTAAGAATAACACCCTCGCTGTTCTGATAAGCGGACTTTTGGGTGCTGTTTTTCCAGTCTGCGAATGCGCCGTCGTGCCAGTAATCCGTCGGCTTGTGAAAAATGGGCTCCCGGTCTCCTGTGCACTCGCCTATATGCTAGCTGCTCCAATCTTTAATCCCGTAACGGCAATCAGTACCTACAAAGCATTTAATAATTCACCAGAGATCGCAATTTCGAGACTTGCCATGGGCTATATGATTGCGGTCTTCATTGCCTTAATTGTCGCACGCAAGACTCACAGTTTTTTCCTCAAGTCATCTGTCAAAACAGAGAATGGCGATGAACATCACCACCCACGAAATCTTAACGCCGCGCTCAATAATTCGCTACGAGACCTCATGGATGTGGGACTCTACTTCTGCATCGGCGTTGTCCTAACCGCTATTTTAAAAACTACTGTTATCGACCCCACTGATGACTTCTGGAAGGAGCTTGCTAATAATTCGATCGTAGGATCGATTGGCATGATGTTCCTAGCTTTCGTGCTTTCACTTTGCTCAACTTCGGACGCCTTCATCGCCGCGAATTTTCATAACTTTAAATACGGACCCAAACTCGCCTTCATGGTTTTTGGCCCTATGATGGACGCCAAGTTAATCTTCCTTTACTCCACTGTTTTCAAGTGGAAGTTCATCCTCTTCCTCTTTGTCGCCATCTTCATTTTGACTGGAGCATTAAGTATTCTCTTTGAGACAAAAATCCTCCCTGGCTGGATGTCTCAACAAACAGAAATCCCCTTGGCACCATGACTTCTCTAGACACCCGTCTCTTCGGATTCCTCGCCTGCCTCTGGGGTGGTCTCCTGATCTATTTTTATCACTCAACCAGAATCCGTGACTACCTTGATATCGGCTTCCACCATTTCATTATGATCGGTGGAATCGGCATGTTGATTCTCGGAGCCTACTCGCTCATCAACCCAAAATCGAAATCCAATAAAACTGAAAAATCGAAGTCATGTTGCCATGACCACGGGGACCATGATGGTGATCAACATCCCCACGATCATAACGACTGTCATGACCACGGGGATCACTGCCATCATGATCACGAAGAGGGACATGGCCCCTTCATTACCATTTTCCTAACCCTTACCCCCCTCATCTTGGCGATGACTTACACCCAAGATAAACTTTCCAACGGAGGCATGGCAAAAAAAGGACTTTATGAAAAACCGGCTCTCACTAGCGCCAATCTCCCACCCTTCACCCGGCAGGACCTTGAAAAAAATGTCCCAAAAAACGAACATGGCGAATTTCAACTTCGGATGATCTCTGCCTACTACGCTGCTGGAGATCTCGAAATTCAAGATATCTTCGAGGGACTCCCGGTCGAACTTGAAGGAAGGATCGCACCTGAAAAAATAAATAATGCATCCGGTGATCGTCTCCGCATTTTCCGATCCATCATCACCTGCTGCGCAGCCGACCTTCAAATCGTTGGCGTCTCTCTGGAATTCCCAGAAGAAGCCAACCGTCCTCAAGTTGAAGACTGGGTGAAAGCTAGTGGTACGCTCACTTTTGAAACGGTAGAAGACGATGTCCTCCCACTCCTTAAAATCCGCGAAGTCATTCCGGCTGAAGAGCCATATTCGGAATTCCGCCGCCGCCAATAAAGCCCTATGCCTCTCAAAGCTCTCCGTAACGAACTACTCGGAACAGTCCTTGGATCCAGAGAAGCTGTGGATCTCATCCTCACCTCGCTTCTAGCCAATGGGCATGCCTTGGTTACCGGCCCTCCAGGGATTGGCAAGACTACCCTTGCCCAGACTCTTGCGACCCTTTTCAGTGGGAGCTATCGCCGCATTCAATTCACCCCAGATTTACTTCCCTCTGACATTCTCGGCTACCAACTCTATCGACCTCAAAACGGTGACTTCGAATTTATCGCAGGGCCTATTTTTGCAAACTTTGTGTTAGCAGACGAAATCAACCGGGCTTCACCCCGCACCCAATCGTCCCTGCTCGAAGCCATGAACGAGCAACAAGTCACCATCGATGGATCAACCCGTAAACTTGCTGATCCATTTCTTGTTATTGCGACCCAAAACGACACCTCTTCAACCGGCACCTTTCCACTTCCAGAACCCCAACTCGATCGATTTCTGCTCTCAATCCCAATGGGCCTCCCGGATGACCAAACTCAATTAGAAATCCTACGCTTTCATGCAGGGGGAAAATCCACCCAAGCTTCGGAGCCCGTCATTTCGTTAGAGCAACTAATCCAGCTCCAAGCCAGAACCTCGAAGGTTTCCGTATCGGACACTTTGCAACGATACCTTCTTGCGCTTTGTCAAACAACCCGGTCCATAATCGGCCAAGATCATTCTGTTTCAACTCGAGCCACCCTTGCCCTTCAAAAAGCAGCCCAAGCTGCTGCCTTTCTCGACAATCAAGAATCAATCCATCCGGATCACGTTCAGAAAATCTTTCCCCACGTTTTACGCCATCGTCTTCTCACCGAAGATGCTCCCGATCGCGATCACCTCCTTCAGGCAGTTCTAGAACAGACGCCTGTCCCTTGATTCAAGCATTGAGCACATTTTTAATTCAGCATAAACTGCAATTAATGATCCGAACCATCCGCGTTGCTCGAACCGCACTCCTGCTCTCGTTTACGCTGATCGGTCTGACAATCGTAGGCGGCTTAATCTACCTTAATCAAGTTGGCTTTCCTGGTCGCTACGGTGATTGGTTAAAAAGTGAACTCGCCAATAAAGGAGTTCACCTCTCATTCGAAACTCTTCGCTTCGACTTCAAACAAGGATTGGTTGCAACAGACGTTTCATTCTACAGTGATGAAGATCAATTAGTTCCGATTCTTGAGGGTAGCGAAATAGCCCTAGATCTTGACAAAACCAAGGCGCTTCGAGGGAAATTCAAACTCCACAGCCTAATGATAATCGACGGAACCGCCCATATTCCAATCGATCAGGACGGACGAAACGTAATCGCCCGAGACATTCATGGGAAAGTAAAGATCACCGAAAGTGGGCGCATCATCATTGACGGCGCAAGCGGATTAATCGAAGGACTACGAGTCAACCTTTCCTCCGACCTTCGTATCTCAAAAACCAAGCCGAAAGATGATGAGCCCAAGCCCGCGGAAACCCTTAAGTCGAACCACGTCCTCAAAAAAGTACTCGACGAATTGGCTCTCTGGACTTTTTCAGAAGAAGACCCACCGCAACTAGCATTCAAGATCAAAGGAGACCTAGGTTCTCCCGAGCAGCTTCAAACCTCTTTTCGGCTAGATGCCGCTCAATTAAAACGAGGCCAATATAAAGTCAGAAAACTACTCATAGCGGGCGATCTGCAGGCCCAAATTGTAACCCTCGATAAAATTTTACTGCAGGACGAAAGTGGCTCTGCCTCAGGCCAAGCTGATTGGTGTATCTCCAGCAACGACGGACGCTTTGATTTAAACTCCGATCTGCATATCCAAGATTTTCTGAATAACTGTTTTGATGTGAAGGTTCTCAAAGATCTCACTATCAGGGGGGCTCCGCCGATTTTAAAAATTAATGGTTCCTTCTCCTCTAGGGAGGACAGTGGGTTTTTAGTCACCGCTAACGGCCACGGAGACATCAATGAATTCTCTTTCCTTGAAACCGACTTCGACAAATTATCTTCTGATTTCTCATGGAAAGATGGTGATCTATACCTTCGAGATCTGGAGATTATTCGCGAAGATGATCATCTGAACGGCAATATTATGAGGCAGGGTGATGAAGTTCGATTTGATTTGATGTCATCGCTCCCCTTGGAGGCCTTCAAGCCATTCATCAAAAAAGACGGCCCTCTCGAACAAGCGCTTGCGCATATTACTTTCGCCGAAAACTCAACGATTGCTCTCGACGTAATTGGCACTCTAAATTTAGGTGATCGCACCGATTGGTCCGCCACCGGTAAAATCTTCCTGGACGACCTCACCTACAAAGGAACAAGATTTCATCACCTCGCTACCAGTTATAAAATCGAACCCGATAAAGCTGAATTCTTTGAGGTCGAAGGACTTCTTAATGATGACCAAGAAAGTATCCGCCTTCGGCATAAGGGCGCCGCATCTGATTCTATTTATGTCGAACGGATACTCCATGATCCCGAAAAAAATCTTATTACGATCCAGAATCTTCGAGGTAAAGCTTGGGCTACTCCGATCGTAAGAATCTTTGCCCCAAACACTGCCACACATATCGAGGAGACTTATCGCTTTCATAGCCCCCCGCGTCTTACCCTGAACGGAACCTTCGCTGAAAAAAAAGGAGAGAGCGATAAGAGTTCTTTTATCGTGGAAGTCAGGACGGAAGGGCAAACCGATTACCCCTTTCTTGGATCCAATCTTCCTCTTCAAAATCTAAAGGCAGATCTCACGATTCGGGGAACCGGAATCACCGTGCAAAACCTCACTTGCGGCACCTTGAACGGAAATATCGCAGGCTCAGTTTTTTGCGATGTTACCCCAGGGCAAAAAACAAAGTATCGTGGCGCCGTAAAATGGGATGACCTTTCATTCCAGCAGCTTTCTCAGGTCTACAAATTTAAGGAAGAAGAGAAAGGAACTCTTACCGGAAGTATTGATTTCCGAGGTAACTCCGATGGATTGAGTGGCTTCAATGCAGAAGGGCTCCTCGCAATCAATCAGGGCAATCTAGTTTCACTTCCCATTCTCGGCCCTCTCTCCCCAATCATCTCTGGATTACTTGGCGATAAAGGAGTGGGATATGAGCGAGCCAAAGATGCTTCCGCCAATTTCAATGTAACCAACGGACTCCTCACAACCAAAGACTTTATTGCCATCTCCACTAATGTCATTCTTACCGGAGAAGGCGGGATTGACCTCCTCTCCGAAAAACTAGATATGACCATACGAGTGAACGCGCGTGGCCTCTTAGGCTTCATCACCCTTCCCCTCCAACCCTTAAAAGGTATTTTTCAATTTCGGGGAACCGGAACTTATGAGAAACCAAAATGGCGAAGCTCTCCTTTTACGCGACCAGAAAAAGGGGGAAACGACCCGATCTACCAGAAGACCGGAAAAGCTCAGATTATTCGCGAATAAGCCAAGCTATTCACCCGAAGCTCCGAGTCTCCTTTGAGAGACATTTGCAGATCGACCCACTTTTTGACTAAAGGGCTTTAAAAAGGCGGTTCACTTCATCCGCTATCACCTTGATTCCGGACTCCACCGTCTCAGCATCCATCGTGTAACTCACCCTGATACACTCGCTCGTGTGTTTCCAATTGGAATCTTTCGGCAACCCAAAGAAAAAGTACTCGCTCGGAACGATCAAAACCCCACGACTTTTCAGGCGTTGGTAAAGTTCCTTTGCCGTGATGGGAAGACCTTCAAACCAAAGCCAGAGAAACAACGCCCCTTCACTTCGATGAATGAAATATGGAACGGAATCATCAAGCTCTCTCGTGAAAAGACTCTGTGCCATTTTAGACCGTTTCTCATAAAACGGCTTCACTTCTTCGCTACTCAAACGCAAGATTTCCCCGTTTTCCACTAGCGGACGCAGAATCTCTTGGCCGATATTCGCATTAGCCAACCCGACAATCGAGGTCATCGACGACACCTGCCGGCAAACTTCTTTGCCTGCCACAACGATCCCAGTGCGGGTTCCCGGCAAACCAATCTTGGAAAGGCTCAATGTTAAAATCATTCCTTCATCCCATACTGGTGTTACATCAGAAAAGATAACGTTGGGAAAAGGAGCTCCGTATGCATTGTCGATGATCAGTGGAATACCCTTCTCCCTTGCGATTACCCTAAGCCTCTCAATCTCATCATCAGTTAGAACATTTCCTGAGGGGTTGGTCGGCCGAGAAACGCAAATCGCCGCAATATCATCACCGGGATTCACCGCATCGAAGTCGACCCTATACTTGAACTCATGTGGTCCTGTTTTTTCAATGCGCGCCGGAAGTGCTTCAAAAAATTCCGGGCCTACTGATTGATTTGCATAGCCAATATATTCCGGAACTAACGGCAGAAGAATTTTCTTTCGGGAACCATCACGAAATGTTCCGGCCAAAGCGTTGAATAAAAAGAAAAACGCAGTCTGCCCTCCCATCGTAACCGCGAAGTTCTCATGAGTGACTTCCCAACCAAATTCCTTTTGAAAGAGTTTGGCCAGAGCCTTTCGAAACAGCTCACTTCCCGCCGGAACGTCATAGTTTCCAATCATTTTTTCAAGCCCTCCGGGATCGCTCATGATCTCTTGCATTCGACGACGCCAAACGGCATCAATTTCTGGAATATGAGCCGGCTGACCACCACCCAACATCTTAACATCACCACCAGCAGCGAGTGCCTCACCCAAATCATCCATCAATTCTCCGATGCCACTCCCCTCGCAGAGATTTTCCCCAAATTTTGAAAGCCCCCAAGTCACCGCGCAATCATCCTTTCCTCAGCGTCATTTGTCACTGAAATCTCTCTACCTCGAAGAAAAAATAGTTACACTTACGCCGTAATACCTTCTGAAATGTTAAGACCTGTCCTCATTGCACTGCTTTCAACTTCTCTCCACGGCTCCGAGTCTCTTTTTGTGGAAGCCGAAGCCTTCTCAGATCGCGGAGGATGGTCCGTCGACTCCCAGTTTATTCTTAATATGGGATCCGCCTACCTCATGGCGCACGGCCTAGGGACTCCGGTGGCCGACGCCACAACCGAAGTCACATTCCCTTCAACCGGCACATACAACCTCCATCTCCGCACCAAAGACTGGGTTGCCAAATGGAACGCACCCGGCGCGCCTGGAAAATTCGCCGTCAGTATTGGTGGAAAACGAGATGCCACCACTTTCGGAACTGATGGGGCAGACTGGCAATGGCAAAGCGGAGGCACAGTTGAAATCACCTCAAAAAAAACAATTCTCAAGCTGATAGATCTCACCGGATTTAATGGGAGATGTGACGCACTCTATTTCACCAAAGATGCCAAAGACATCCCCCCGACTAGAGGCCCTGACCTTTTCGAATTTCGTAGAAAAGCTCTCAAACTCCCACCCATCCCGCCCACCAAAAACGGTTATGACCTTGTCGTGATCGGAGGTGGTTACTCTGGAATTAGCGCAGCTATTTCGGCGGCCCGCCACGGATTGAAAGTCGCTCTGATTCACGATCGAGCCGTTCTCGGCGGCAATGGATCGTCAGAAGTTCAAGTCTGGGCGATGGGCGGGACCCAACTCGGGAGATTCCCCCACCTTGGCGAAATCGTGAACGAATTTTCTGACTTCTCCCGTGACTCACCAGGATTGATTCATGAGTTTGTCGATGACTTGAAAGAGAAGGTCGTTCGCTCCGAAGACAATATTGACCTTTACCTCAACCACTTCGCCTTTCGCACTAATACCAAGGACAACCTAATCAAATCCGTAGACGCTGTGGACACCACCACCGGAGCATTCACCCGTATTGCAGGGTCTCTCTTCTGCGATTCCACGGGGCATGGCACCATTGGGGCACAAGCTGGAGCCAAATTTATGATGGCTGAAAAAGGCCATATGGGGATGTCGAATATGTGGTCTGTAAAAGACACCGGCGAAAAAGTCGAATGGCCAAAAACTCCATGGGCGCTACCGCTCGGCAAGGGTGATTACCCCTCTCTTCACGGTTCGCGCGGACCTTATCAGAAATTCAAAAAAGCCGAATGGTTCTGGGAGGGCGGCTACGACAAACACCCGATCAATGACCTTGAGGAAATCCGCGACTGGAATCTTCGCGCAAACTTCGGAGCCTTTGCCAACATCAAACAATCCGATAGTAGCGCTAAGCTCATGTGGATGGCATTTGTTGGAGGCAACCGTGAATCTCGGCGAATCGAAGGAGACATTATCCTCACCGGAGATGACATCGCCGCAAAAAGAGAATTTCCCGATGCCAGTGTCCCTACCACTTGGTCTATCGATCTTCACTATCCAAAAAAGGAATTCCAAAAGGGGGTCGCAGAAGAGAACCCTTTTATTTCGATTGCGGTACACGACCGTAAGGTCGACCGCAAATCTGGATACAACATTCCTTACCGCTGTTTCTACTCCAAGAACATTGACAATCTCTTCATGGCAGGTCGCTGTATTTCGGTGGACCGCCGCGCCCTCGGCACTACCCGCGTCATGCGCACTTGTGGGATGATGGGCGAAGTGGTCGGAAAGGCCGCCTGGATTGCTACCAATCGTAAAACCTCTCCCCGCGGAGTTCACCAAAACTACCTTCCCCTCTTGATCGACCTAATTGAGAAGCCAGGCCGCGCCCGTAGGCAAAGCCTCAATGCACCACTGACCGTCCCGCCAATTCCCAAGGGCGGCCTCAGAGGCAGACCACAGAAACGGAACATCATCAACCTAAAGGGACTCGTTTTTGATGACGTTAAAGCAAAGCTCAAGGGATCGTGGAGAAAGGGCGATGGCCTTAGGCCATATCACGGACTGGGTTACCAATATGCTCCCTATCCAGCATCGGCCACCTACAACATTCGGGTCAAAGATTCCGGGAAGTATGAGGTGCGGGTTCACTGGCTCAATCACAATAACCGCACAACTGCAGCCGAGCTCGTTCTCACTCATGCTAAGGGGACTGAGACCATCATTCTTGATCAAACTAAAACGCCAGCCCAGAAAACTTACACTTCCCTTGGGTCCTTCGATTTTGTCGATGTCCTTCCTGCCATGTTCACGGTCACCTCAAAGGCAGCTGGCAATCTGCATATTGATGCCATTCAACTTCTCAAATCAAAGTAACTAGACAAGATGCTAGAAGGGACAGAGCTCTGGGTTCGGCTCTACCGACTTCTGATTGTCGTGGTAATCTCTTGGCTAATCTTTGAAAAATCAAACCGTCCCACATCCTACTCGGAAGAAAATTTCACCTTCCTCTTCCCTGAAGCAGTCCGCATTGAGAACGATGAAATCTTCGATCAAGACGGCCGCCCTCTTGGCTACTTCCTGACCACTTCACCACAGTGCGATCACCTTAAGGGATATTCGGGGCCAACAAATCTTGCTCTGGCCCTCGATAAAACCGGAAGACTGACCAAAGCTAAGATCATTGAATCATCCGACACTCCAGATCATGTTCAATCCGTAGTGGACGATCCTAACTTTTGGAAAGCCCATCTCGGTCTTAGCCTTGGCTCTCCCGGTCATCCCAAAATTGACGCCGTTACGGGATCAACTCTCACCAGCGAAGCAATTTCAAGAAGCATCATTGAGCGCCTTGGCGGGCTCACCACTTCACGCCTTTTTCCCACCGAAATCCTAGCAGCCGAAATACCCGAGGCAGACACCATCGAAAAGCACCCCGATTGGCCAGGTGTTCTGTGCATTTACAACGAAGGCCTTAACATTATTGGCTACGCACTTCGAACAGCCCCCTCACAAGAATACCTTCATGGATACCAGGGACCAACCGACATCCTGATCGTGCTTGATCGGGATGCAAAGAAGGTGACCCGAATTCGTTTTCGCAAAAGTTACGATAACGAGGAATACTACGAAAGAATTCTCGACAACCCGGACTGGCTTAACCTCTACAACGGAATGACCATCGACGAGATACTAACGATCGATCAATCAAAAATCGAAGGAATTAGCGGAGCAACGCACACATCGTGGGCAATCGCTGACAGCGTGACTCGCCGCCTCGCAAGATTTGAATCGGATCGCGAATTTCCTCCCCGTGAAATTCCTTGGCGTAATATTGCCCTCGTCACTCTTACAATTGGCGCCATCCTCTTTTCCTTTACCCGCCTTCGAGGAAATCCTTGGGCCCGTGTTCTCTGGCAGATCATCGTGGTGGTCTTTCTAGGAATCATTCTTGGGGACCTTCTTTCCCAAGCCCTTCTCCTCGGCTGGGCAAGACATGGACTTCCCTTTATCGACTCTTGGGGACTCCTCTTTCTTGCCGCCGCAGCCCTCCTGACTCCCTGGGCAACAGGGCACGAACTCTACTGCCACCATCTTTGCCCCCATGGCTTCCTGCAAAGATGGCTTGGAAAGCTCCCAGTAAAGCCAATCAAGCTCCCGGCAAAGCTACAAAAACTTCTTTCCATCTTGCCTGCTTTCTTCCTCCTCATTTTGGTTGCTTCAACTATCATCGGAGCTTCCTTGAATCTGGCAGACTGGGAAGGCTTTGATGCCTGGCTCTGGCGTTCGGCCGGCTTCGCCACGATTACAATCGCCGTGGCAGGGCTTGCCGCATCAATCTTCAGTCCATTGGCATACTGTAAATTTGGTTGCCCTACCGGAGCGCTCTTTAAATTCCTTAGAAAATCATCAGGAGCAAAACACTTGAGCCTTCGGGATTTGATCGCCGGACTTCTCTGCTTAGCCGCTTTTTTTTCCTAATCGATGGCGACGAACCTATATGATGATCTCGACCTTCTCTACCGTGGTATTTGGGGACGTTCTCTTCACCATGGTGCTTGGGTCACAGGTTATGAGTCGATTGAAGAAGCGAGAGAGAAACTTATCGATCTTGCTTTAAAGCAATTGGATCCAAAAGGAACGATCGCCGATATCGGATGTGGTTACGGAATTCTCGCACACAAAATCTTGGATCAATTCCATTGTGAAGTATTAGCGAATACGAACTCTGAGAGGCAAGCCTCGCAAATCACTCCTCGTTCCGGATTAAAAATTCTTCAAGGAGATTGGCTCCAACAACAACTCGAGCCAAAATCACTTTCAGGGATTATTGCGGTTGAAAGCCTCTCGCACTTCGATTCCTTTAAGGACTTTCTTAAGCACACACTCCCCGCGCTAAAACCGGGTGGGCGCATCGTGATCTGCGATTGGTTCTCTGAGACAGGGTCTCACTTTTTTCTCCGAAACCTCGCAACAACCGGAAATCTTCCACCATGGCGTTCTGTCTTTTCGCTTTCCTCCAACGCGAAAGATCTTAAAAAAATCCATTCACAGGATCTCTCAAGAGAAGTCGCGCCGACTTGGTCGGCAATCTTTTGGAGGTCGCTACAGCTCCCTCTTCGAAAACCATATCTACTCGTCACCTTGTTGAAAAAAATTATAACGAGGCCTTCTCTCTTATTAGCATTTCCACTAATTCGCCTAGCCTACCATACTCGTGACCTAGAGTATCGAGTGATTACCTATGAAAAGTAGCTTATTCTTTCCTCTCGCGATTTCGCTCGAAATCCAGTACCTTTCCGAACGGCTATGAGAAAAGCAAAATACCCCCGCTCCATTATCCTCGCGGTTGCGCTTTATCTGGTCGCCGCCATCAGTGCCGCAGTGACACAGCAAAATTGGGAATTCCTCAAAGTTTACATTCCTTTCTTTGTTATTGTCGCGGGTCTTGTAGCCCTAATGCATGCGCGCGTTAATTTCTCCAATTTTCTCCTTTGGTGCTTCGCTTTTTGGGGAGCATTACACTTTGCTGGTGGGCTAGTCCGCCTGCCAGATGGATGGAATTTTGATGGCGAAAACCAAGTCCTCTATTCTTGGTGGGTAGCAGGACAATGGCTTAAATATGATCACTGCGTCCATACCTTTGGGTTCGGAGCCTGCACCTGGCTCACATGGGAAGCTCTGCGAGCAAGCGTGCAGCAGCGCTTAGGTCGAAAGCTCTTTCCTTCCTTGGGTATGATCGCCCTTTGTATTTTTGCTGGAATGGGGCTTGGAGCATTAAATGAAATTATTGAGTTCATTGCTGTTCTCATAATCCCGGAGACAAACGTAGGCGGATATGTCAACACCGGCTGGGACCTTGTGGCAAATCTCACAGGTTGCCTCTTTGCGGGGATCCTTATTCTCTTTCGCGGCTAAGAACTCTTCTGTTGTAATGACTCTCAAGGTCTCAGATGGGGATGGCAAACGGCTTGATGCCTTTCTTGCTCTAGCACTGCCAGAACTATCGCGCTCACGTATTCAAAGCTTGATCAAGGAAGGGCATATCCTCCTGAACTGCACCCACGTAAAAGCTCGTGCTTCCGTAAGCTTAGGTGATTCAATCTCTATTCACATTCCGGAAGCGACACCACGTGAGCCCCAACCACAGGATATTCCTCTCTCGGTTCTTTACGAAGATGACGACCTTATCGTAGTTAACAAGGCAACCGGTATGGTGGTTCATCCTGCTGCCGGAAACGAAGACAGAACATTAGTAAACGCGTTACTTCATCACTGCTCGGGTAAACTTGCGCAAGAAGGGGGAGATAACCGGCCAGGGATTGTTCATCGCCTAGACAAGGATACATCCGGGTGCCTTGTCGCCGCGAAAACTAATTCCGCACTTAAACATTTGATTCAACAATTCTCCGAGCGCACAACCACAAAACTCTACCTCTGCGTCGCACAATCAGAACCGAAGGTGATCCACCAAACTGTTTCCAATAATATCGCACGCCATCCTGTTCACCGTCAGAGAATGGATGTCTGTAATCCGCGGACCGGAAAACCCGCAGTCACTGACCTTCATCGACTTTACACTGCGAGGGATGGGACCTCACTCCTTCTTTGCGCATTGCATACTGGCCGGACGCATCAGATCCGGGTGCACAATCGTGTTCTTGGGCATCCCCTACTTGGTGATCCCATTTACAGCAAACCAGTCCGCCAACCTTTTAGGGCCTCTAGGCTTATGCTTCATGCCTGGCGCTTGGGAATCACTCACCCCAAAACTGGCGAGTGGATCCAAAAAGAAGCTCCCATCCCAGAAGAATTCTGGCCCTGGTGCAATGAAGCAACAGAATACCTTGAGCGAATTCGTTTGAGTAAAAACAGCAAGGAGTTTAGTGCTCTTTGGTAGGCCTTCCTCTCGTTTCACATTTATCAAAGTCATCCACTACCATTCATGACCTCAGGGCTGAAACGTCGCTATCTTCGAATTGTCCGGAAGAGCTACCGCTTTCTGAGAAGTCCGGGAATGCGTCGACGCATCTGGCTTCAGAGAACAATTTTACCAATGTTCGAAAGAGATCTTTGGCACCCTTGCCGCGATTCCGTGGCGAGCGGCCTAGCAATTGGTCTTTTTGCTTCCCAACTTCCAATTCCAGGTCAAATGCTTTTGGCCGGAATTTGGGCGGTTCCATTTCGCGCCAATATCCCAATTGCTTTAGCCGCTTGCTGGGTCACCAATCCTGTCACCCAGATCCCTATCGTCCTCTTTCAGGAAAATTTTGGCGACTTCCTCCGGGGATCTTTGCACATTCCTATCCCTCCCCTTCTCGAGAAGATTCAAATTCCACTCAGTATTTTCCCCGGGATGGAAGGAGAGTATCTCAACGGCGGAAGCTTTATTCTTGGGTTTCTTTCCTTAGGGATACTCCTTTTCATTTTAGCCTATCCGTTCGTCTACATTCTCTCGGCTTTAATGCCAAAGATTCTTCCTAAGACCCGATATCAAAGAGCGAAAGCTAAAGTTATCGCACGTCAGCTCAAGGAGCAACGACGGCCTGAAAAAACCTAACTTCCAGACAAGCCCTCTGTCTCTTTCTTGGATTCTTCCGGACGAAATGCCGAAAGAAAGAGCAAAACGGCTGCTACTGAGATACAGGAATCAGCAACATTAAAAGTTGGGAAGAAGCCCCGGCTTGCCGGAGCAATCTTCTCGTACCCCGGTAATTTCACGCGAATAAAATCAACGACGTAGCCCTTCGAGAGTCTCGTTACAAAAGACTTTTGCGTATGCTTCTCCAGCCAAAACCCCTGTAACAATCGATCCGTCAAATTGCCTAGAACACCTGCAACCAAGAGTGCCGCAGCGAGTCTCGCCGACCTATTAGCAAAGGCACCCTTCCTCCAAAAAACAAAAATAAGGACCAAGGCAAAAATTAAAACTAAAAGGAAAACAAAAGGAGCCCACGAAGTCCCATTTCCTAAACCAAAGGCAGCACCTTGATTATGAATTCGCCACCACCAAAGAAAACCGTCAATTACTGCCACATGCTCATCGGGAGTGTGGAAGTCATTCGATAGCGGCTCGCGAAACCGAAAGACTACCCACCACTTCGTCACCTGATCGAGAAGGTAAAGAGGGAGGCTAAGAACAACGAATATAATAGGGAGACGTTTCATACTGAGATCAAGCTACAATCCAAAAGTCGCGAGAAATCAAGCCCCACGCATCAGAGAAATTTCAGCAAGACTAATAAACGAGTTCACAAGATCTTCCGAGCTCGCTTCCTTCAATACAGCCACTGGCACAGCACGCTCGAGAGTAAACTTTCCAGAACGAGTTCGGCGGAGCGCACTTAAATGAGCTCCACACCCCAGATCCTGCCCAATATCATGAGCATAAGTTCGAACATAAAACCCCTTCGAACAATCCACCACAAAATCAACATTTGGCACATCAATTTTGGTGAGATCGTAATTCTTCACATAGACGGAACGTGGCTTTCGTTCGACCACTTGGCCTTTCCGTGCTAGTTTATATAATGGCACTCCGTCCTTTTTTATAGCCGATACCATTGGAGGAATCTGTTCAAAGTCACCGGTATATTTATCGAAAGCAGCAGAGACCTGCTCGGCATTTAGATCAGGAACATCTTTCTCGACCTCAATTTCACCTTCCTTGTCCTGCGTCGAAGTCGTTGCTCCAAGAGTGAGCGTCCCAGCGTAGGTTTTATCCTCACTCATTAAAAGATCCTGAATCTTTGTGGCACGATTTATGACCAGCATGAGAAGTCCGGTGGCCATCGGATCAAGTGTCCCACAGTGGCCAATCTTTTTCATATTGAGCTGGCGACGAGCGATCGCAACCACATCGTGAGAAGTCATTCCAGGAGCCTTGTCAATCAAGAGCACGCCACTTGGCAGATCGTTAGGATTTTGCATCAAATCAGTTCACTATGAGATTCCGGCGCGTTTTATCGATTCTCGAATTTCCACCAAAACTTTCTCTCGGGCATCCTCCAAGGGCCCGGCCATCCGGATTCCAGCTGCAAGCGAATGACCACCACCACCAAAAACTCCACAGATTTCGCTAGCATTCACACGTGAATCCTTTGAGCGCATCGAAACGCGCACTTTGCCACCTTCTAGATCTTCAAAGAAGACCGCAACCACTACCCCTTGGACTGAACGAATGAAGTCAATCATTCCCTCGGTATCATCATCTACTAAACCCAATTTGATTTTAGTTTCCATCTGGAGATCCCACCAGACGAGTAATCCGTCTTGGCTCCGATCGAGGCTATTTAAAAGAGCCCTCATCAGCTCAACTTTCCGATAAGGTTGGTTATCGTAAGTCAATTGATTGATTTCTCCAACATTCAACCCCCGCCCTACCAAATCAGCTGCCATTTCATAAGTTCTTTGAGTAGTTCCGGGATATTGAAACGACCCGGTGTCTGTAGAAACAGCAACATAAATCGAGTCTCGTGAAACCTCTGAAATCGGGAGATTCAGTGCGATTAATAACTCGTAGATAATCTGACCAGTGGCCGGGCTTTTTGAATCGATATAATTCAAATCTCCATACCCTGGATTGGAAATATGATGATCGATATTAATCAAAAGCTTTGTATTTTTAATCGCCTCGAGACTTCCCTCTCCTATCCGTGAATGAGCTGCCGTATCCAAAGTGAATGCAACTTCGACATCCAAAACCCCGACTTCTTTGGAAACCTCGACCTTCTCCGAACCTGGTAAAAAATTCAAACTTGGAGGACATCCATCATTATTTAGATAACGCACCGATTTACCCAATTTTTCCAAGGCGTGGCCAAGTGCCAAAATTGACCCTATAGCATCTCCATCCGGACGAACGTGGCTGACGACAACAAACGAATTATGATCTTCGATAGCCTTTCCAATTTCGACAAATGTGGTGTTCTCTGGCATGAGTGCAGGGCCGTAGGCTTTCCCACATTCTCCAATCGTTCAAGTATTGATCGAAATAATCGTAGTTCGAAACTTTGAGGTCTCCGTTTAGAAAAGGGCCGTTCTCAAATCTTGAGATTTCGGTAAGAAGCCGTCAAAGTATAATGCTTATCACCTTAGAAGATTCGCTTGCAAGCTTGCCTTTCCTCGAAGAACGGGAATCACCTACACTCTTAAATAACGAGATCTTCCACTAAGCTCAATTGACCTCAAAATTGTCCGCCAAAGGCCTTTCCTCTATGGTCACAGTGTTTCGATCATTGATCTATGATCATTTTTATCAGGTCCAAAATTTCGCGCTAAATTGAAAATTGTGACCAGCATCTTAGTCACTCACACCGTGCAAAACAATCCCACGAGTCAAATGAGACCCGCAGGATCGAAACAATGAAACCTGTAAAGTTTACCGAATTATTATTCCGCCATCGCCGCCTTCACCTTCTCTTCGATCTCGGCATAAAGGTCCTCATCTTCTTTAAGAGCAGTTTTAGTTGCATCGCGTCCTTGCCCCAGCTGTGAACCTTCATAGCTAAACCAGCTTCCACGCTTCTGAATAATTTCGAATTCCTGGGCAAGATCTATCAAGGACCCAACCGAGGAGATTCCTTCATTATACATGATATCGAATTCAGCGTCTGTGAACGGAGGTGCGACCTTGTTCTTTACAATTTTCACTTTGGTACGACTTCCCTGAACGGTTCCGTCAGTCGCTTTAATTTGACCAATACGGCGAATATCAACCCGAATAGAGGCAAAAAACTTGAGTGCCCGTCCGCCTGGAGTCGTCTCGGGACTTCCAAACATCACGCCAATTTTCTCACGAATCTGATTTGTGAAGATACAGGTCGTACGCGCTTTGGAAATAAAGCTAGTCAGCTTCCGCATTGCCGCGCTCATAAGACGGGCTTGTGTTCCAACGGTTGAATCTCCGATTTCTCCAGAGAGTTCTTGTTTGGTTACTAACGCCGCCACTGAATCTAGAACAACTACGTCGATAGCATTGGAGCGCACAAGAGTCTCAACAATTTGAAGCGCTTCCTCTCCAGAAGAAGGTTGCGAGACCAACAGGTCATCCAAATTCACGCCAAGACGACGAGCATACTGAGGATCAAGAGCGTGCTCAACATCGATGAAAGCCGCGAGACCTCCAGCCTTCTGGGCTTGGGCAATTGCGGTTAAAGTAAGCGTGGTTTTACCGGACGATTCTGGTCCGAAAACCTCGACAATACGACCCCGTGGGAAACCACCCACCCCGAGAGCCCGATCAATGACGAGATTCCCAGTTGGAATGGCTTCCACATCCATTCGCCGGTCATCTCCCAAGCGCATGATAGCAGCTTCACCAAAATCTTTTTGAATCTGGGTGATCGCAAGATCGAGGTTTTTCTTACGAGCGGCAACAAGCTTTTCATCTCCCTTTGCTACAGCAGCAGCGGGCACTTTCTCCTTCTTCTCGGACATATCAGTATTTTTAACGGTAGTAGAACTCATGACAATGTTAGGTGTAACTTAACTGGAAATAATAAATCATATGAACAGTGTTCAAAAAAGCAAAAACTTCAAAAAAATCCAATTCCTGCACGACGCGCGAATTGGGCCCCTTTACTTAAAGAAAATCGCCAACCTGAGAGATTCCTCGTTCATTTCCCTAAGCTCATTGCTTTTTCCATAATGGCAGAGCTACGAGGTGAGCTAGGTCCAGAGAACACTGAAAGAAGCTCAGACGATCAAAGAGTCTCTGAAATCTCATTCAAGTTTACGGTAGTTGAATTTAAGCGTAAGAACAAAAGGCCCATAAAAATACTCAGAATGAAGGTAACTTTCAACTTGCCTCAACCTGCGTTTCTCTTATTCTGTTAGATGAACGTAATGCTTCAAACAATACGTTCACGCAGTAAATCCAAGTGAGGGTAAAGGTCCAAATCCTTTGCCCTCATTTACTTTGATTCCTTTTCTAAGCAAGATCCATGACAAGGACCTTACTCCACCACTCTTTGAATCCGGAAATAAATTCATCGTGGATTGAATCTCCCTCTTGGTAGGCATTATGACTCTCCATCGAGTCAAATTTTAGCGAAATCGCATAATCAAACGAATGATCGGTCACCGTCCGTTCTGCAGTTGCAGCTGGTTTCCCCCAATGGCCCGAGGCGACGTTTGGGGACAACAAAAGGGCTTCAATCCCCTTTTCAAAAAAAACAAGATCGTTATCGTTTTGCCGATCCTCCTTCAGCCAGAAATAAACATGATGTTCCATACCCAAATTAATAGCGAAGTAGAGCACCCTGGACAAGCCAACTCCCAACCTGCCTGAGGTTGATTTTCCCTTCAGATTATGAGAGTTTCGCCGCGCGAGCGACTATCTCGCAACCACAATATCGCGCCATGGCAATCTCCCACTCGATACGGCATACGTTCATCACCCTCATCTTTAGCTATTTCGCTTTCTCTCCAGCGATCGCGCAAAGCAGGAAAGAAGAGCGCGCTTTTCAAGAAGCCGAACGATATTACGAAGCTGGGATTAGGCAGTCTGACAACCTTCAAAAGCAGCGCTATATAACCTACGCGATTGGGCTCTATACCAAGTATCTCCGATCTCATTCTGGATCCAAAAACGAGTCAGCGGCCCGATTCCACCTTGGTTATGCGCGCCAAACCCTTGGGCAAATTGAAGAGGCCCAAAACACTTACCGTTTTTTGGTCGAACGCCATCGCAGGGGGCCTTATGTAGGACAAGCCTCTCGGCAAATAGCCTATCTCGCTATTGGTGAGGAAGATTGGGAAGAGGCTGCAAAATATTTTCAGATCGCCTCACAGAACCTCTCCGAAAAAAATCTACGCTTTAGCGCGATGACCAAGCAGGCCGAATGCCTCTTCAAACTGAATCGTCAAGCTGAAGCCACCGTCGCTCTTCGTCGTATCATCGACACCGAAAAACATCCTCATAAGGACTGGGCCAGCTTTATGCTCGCCTTCCAATATTTCGAAAAAGATGATTTCAAAACTACTATTCGGCTACTGAAAACGCTCGTCACATCAGCACAACGCAGCCAATACCATTCTCAGGCTGTTTTCTATACCAGCCTGGCCTCGGCTGAACTGGCGCTAGAAGACACCAAGGATTCCCACCTGAGTATGATCCTGGGAATGTCAAGTAACACCCCATCGCTCACGCCCGACCAGCGACGAAATCTTGCCACCAATAAAGCCCGCGCTCAGACATCACTGATGGGACTCTATTCGAAGAAAAAAGATTGGGACACTGTCATCATTCTTTATGAAAAAGGCGACTTTGGAGCCACCGGTAAGCTTGAAGCCCGCCGTTGCGAGCGAGCCGGCCTAGCATATCTCATCAAGCAAGATTACCGAAATGCACGGGCCTGCTACCGGAGGGTTGATCGAGCCCTTCCAAAAAGCCACAAAGCTTTCGAGGCCTCCTACAAGTGCCTCAAATGTGATTACTGCCTCAAAAATCCGGATTTCAGTGAGCGTGTAGACATCTTTTTTGAACTCTACGCCCAAAAATATCCGGATCACGAATACCTTCATTCTGCCCGCTTTCTGCAAGCCGAAACTCTCTACGATCGCAAGGAACTGGAAGACGCAGCTCTGATTTTTTCCAATATCGACCGAAGCTCTCTTGATCCTAAAATGCAACGTGAACTTCTCTTTAAGCATGGATGGTGCCTGAGCGAATCTGGCCAATTCGACGGAGCTAACAGGAGTTTTTCACGCTTTCTTGCCGAGTTCCCAGAGGATCCTCGCGCCGCAGAGGTTCACAACAAACGAGCTGAGGCTCACCTCTCGCTTGGCGATTACACATCGGCTTTAAAGGATTTCGAAAACGCCCTTGCTCTCAACCCTGCACCAACCCATGCCGCGTTCGCTCTTCAAGGCAGCGCTCGCGTGCTTCGCCAAGAGAAGAATTTTGAGGGTATGATCGACCGGTTTCGCCGAATCTTAAGCGAGTTTCAAGATCTACCCGTCGACACTATTGCTAATTCAAATTACTGGGTTGGGTGGGGATATTACAAACTTGCAAAATATAGCGAAGCCCCTCCCTACCTTCGTAAGGCAAGAGAACTAGTCCCCGAATTTTACAACCAACCCGTGGGTGACCTCCTCATTTTGAGCTCCTTTAACTCCCGTAATAAGATGGCGCTGCACACAGCCCTTCAAGAGGTCTACGCTAGAACCCCAGCAAAAAAAGTCCCAAAAAATATGCTCTCATGGCTAGGCGTTCAGATGTTTCACGATGGCCAGACCGAGGAATCTGCCGACTATCTTAAAAGAGCCACCAATTGGGAAAACCCGAAAGCAACAGAACTCGGAGTTTGGAGGATTTTATCCAAGGCACAAAACCGTTCAGGCCGCTTTTCCGCGGCCCAGAAAACAAGCCTTCTTTTACTGGAGCAAAAACAAGAAGTCCGTTGGCAAGCGGATGCTTATCTTGATCTTGCCGAATCTCGCCTCGGACTCAAACTCTACCCTGAGGCTCTTGACGCAGTGGCCAAAGGCCTCGCTATCAATGCTCCCGGACCTCATGTCGCCGGCCTTCATATTGTAGGCGGTGAAGTTGCCTTACTTCAAGGTCGCTGGCTAGGAGCTCTTGAAGAATTCCGCGTTGCCATCCCAACGGTTCCAGACGATCCCCTTTTACAACCTCGGGCACTTCACGGAGTGTATCTGGCCGCCAAAAACTATGGCAACAAAACCCTCGCTAATAAATATCAAGGGAAGCTGACATCAAGTTTCCCTAACTGGAAGCCGACCCTGAAAATTGACTCAGAATAGGACGCCGTTTATTGTTTATTTATTCTTAAGGTCCAAATCCCCCTGCGCAAGCAACCGTGAAATAAGCGGCTTCAGCGTCAATCCCTGGACCGCAATCGAAAAGATCACCACAAGGTAAGTCGCCATCAAGATTGCCTGTCTGGATTCCATATCCAGACTCCCATCTTTCGGCAAGGCGAGTGCCAAAGCCACCGAAATCCCCCCTCGCAGACCACCCCATGTCAGTATTCGGATAATTCCCGGTGAAAAAGTGCGGGCTCTCTTAAGCACCACAACTGGCAGAGAGACAGCAATTATTCGTGAAGCCAAGACCACGACGATTAGAACCAAGCCGGCGGAAAAAGCCTGACCACTCCAAGTCAGCACGAAGATTTCCAATCCAATAAGAAGAAACAGAAGTGCATTTAAAATCTCGTCGACCAACTCCCAAAAAAGATCCAAGTGATCTCGGGTCGTATCACTCATTGCCATCAAGCGACCATGATTTCCAATCATCAGACCTGCGACCACCATCGCCAACGGCCCACTCAAATGCCAGCTCGCTGCTAACTGATAGCCCCCAGTCACAAGAGCCAAAGTGATCAGGATTTCAACCTGATAATTATCAATTGTCTTCAACATCCAGTAGGCAACATAACCGATGACTCCTCCCAGAAAAATTCCGCCGCCTACTTCGACAAGAAACAACTTACCTACCGATATTACCGAGGCCTCAGCTTGACCCGCAGCTAAGCCAACTAATACCAAATAAACAACAACCCCAACTCCATCGTTGAAAAGAGATTCACCAGTGATTTTGGTCTCGAGCGATTTAGGTGCCCCAACCTTCTTTAGAATACCAAGAACCGCCACCGGATCAGTCGGCGAAATCAATGCTCCAAACACAAAGCACCAAAGAAAAGGAACATCGAGTCCAGCCCACGAAAAAACGAAATAGGACACCACTCCAACTAAAGAGGTGGAAACTAATAATCCCGCACTTGCTAGAATCGCGACCACCCATTTTTGATCACGCAGATCGCCAAGATTGACGTGCAAAGCTCCTGCAAAAAGAAGGAAGCTCAACATCACATTCATGACCGTCTCATTGAAGTCAATTCGTGTTACGAATTCATCTGCACTCTCCTTCATTGCATTCCCCCCAAAGAGTAAAAGTAGAATGCTAAGAACCAAGCCAATCAAGAGAATCCCGATACTTGTGGGCAACTTAAAAAGGCGATGGTTAATATAACCAAAAACAGCAGTAAGAGTCAGCAGGACAGCAGCAGTATCTAAAATATTCATATCAGAAATTTGGTTGAATTGAATGAAGATGAAACAAAATAGCGCTCCTCCATTTATCTTCAAAATCGCGCTTTCTCCGGTTCAAAAAGAGACCTTTCCGATAGGCTCTCAATTTTAAATTTGAACGCTCCCCCTGTTTTTTAGACAGTAGGCTTACCGTCACCCGTAGGGGGAAAACAACATTTTGCTTATCCCACTTGGAGCCATCGCAGAAGTAGAAATCAATTTGATCTTCTTTTTTCCGTTTCTTTAAACCGAACAACTGTTGCGGCGACTTCGACTCTAGAAAAAAAGTGGTTTTCCGGACTGCTGTGAGATAAGGCTGGCCCGTTGGAGTAGAGCACGAGCTCAGCATCAAAGGCAGCATTAACAAAACCATGAAATCGATCCGAATCATTACAGATGTCTGAGATGACATTTCACCAAAGCGCGCGCTTCTTCCGGAACCCATTCTTCCCAATCTTCACCGTTAGCAGCTGCCCTCAAGAGACTGCGCCCAGTCCTCTCAAGAAGCTTATCATCACCACAACCGATATCCGTAATCATACCATTTTCAATAAAATGCTCATAGAGCTTTTTCCATCCCTCGGGCGCACGAAAGTTATCTGCAGTGACATATTCCCCATCTTTACCATTCCGCCATGGGTAAACCATAAGCGAGAGTTTACTCTTAAATAAGCGCCCGAATGACTCCAAGATTCCTCCCTCCAACGAATCAGACCACTTCTCTTTAAACAACTCGTTTAAAAGCCCAATCGATAGAATCATACCGATGGGCTCTCTTGTAAACCTTCTCAGCAATGCAGCCACCCGGTGAAATTCCGGACAATTGGAAACCATAACAACCTTACCCATCGCTTGTAAGGCATCAGCACGATCCAAAAATGATACCAAGTCGACTTCCCCATTACGTAGAAGATTACTGAGTGAAACCTCACAGACTTCCTGGCACGGTCGAGCTTCCTGAGAAACCCCAGCTGGCGGAAAAATTTTGCCAGCTTGATTCAACATATCTAAATGTAGATTTGTAACTGGCAAAAAGCTTCCCCGCAGAATTAAAAGCGGAGTTTTGTAAAATGCTTCAGCGGCTTGCACAACTTCGCCATTTGGCAGAAATACGGTAGCCGCAGACATACCCTGTCTTACTAGCTCGAGCGCACAAATACGATTATCAACCATCTTGAAGGGCTCCCCCTCAAATCTCAGCATATCGATTTCAATCCGACCTGGCGTGATAAATTCTGTGAGTGAGCTAACAAACTCTCTGAGATTCCCACCCTGATGATAGGCCGCATCAATAAAATTGACTCCTAAAATCCCAAGAGCTTCCATTTGATCAACATTCTCATCATCGAGAAGATTGACGTGAAGAACAACCGTTCCAGATGGTCTGCCTGGCTGACCCTGAAAACGGATCGCTAACCATCCATGACACTCGGCGGTGTCCTGATACCCCCTTGCTCTTACCGTATTCGCAAAGGCAAAAAAACGCGACTCCCTCCCTCTCGTTTCACTGAGACGCTTTTCAAGCAACTCATACTCATAATTAACCATGTCCACCACTCGCTCCTGAGATACATAGCGTTTACTCTTTCCATACAGCGCATCGCTGATTGTCATGTCATAAGCTGAGATTGACTTAGCGACCGTGCCGGCAGTTGCCGAAGCCCTGAAAAACCAATTAGCTACTTCCTGCCCGGCTCCAATTTCGGCAAAGGTACCATAGATTGAAGAATCAAGATTCATCTTCAGCGCCTTGTCTTCAGGCGTCTTAAAAGATTCAATCATTCTCATTATCTTTGCTGAGATTTTGCAACCACCCACTTCCTACAACTTCAAGAATCTCAACCTGATCCTTGGAGCGTGATCCAGTGGGGTAAGCAACTCTGACCATGCAGGCAACTACTTGCCCGCCCTTCATCATAACACGAAACTTTTTGTCCTGCTCTGAGTCTCTCTCAACATAGCCGAGGAAAGAATGGATCGAATCCTTTAATTCCAATCCCAACGATCTCCATTTTCCATCTTCAGAGAAATCATAATTATAATAATTAGCAGGCTTTACAACAACCCTCATAAGAAATGGCTTGTCCGGCTTTTCCGCCCTCATTTGCTCGGGAGTATAATCGCAATAACCAACCCAGCTTTCCCAATCAATCTGATAGCTTTCTTCCTCCCCATCAACAACTCGTTCAACCGCAATAGGTGAGGATAAGAAATCAGCTTTTTGCACCAACATAGTAACGACGTCTCCGTTATACTTCATTTGCGTCATGTCCAATGCTTCGAATCCCTCTACCTCATAATCCACTCTCTCATAATAACGATCGAGCAAAGGACCCACACGTTCGGAATCCCTAATATACTTTTTTAACTCGGCTGGAGATTCGGCCATCACAAAGTTCCTGATGGCTTTTTCTACCTTAGCATTATCAAAATTCTCAAAATCATCCACATCCTTTGCCGCCGTCTCTCCCTCTTCAATTTTTTTGGTGTTCCGATCTGCTTTCTCAATATCATCAAGCCAGGAATCAGCTTGTTCACGATTAATTTCAGGCTTGGTGGAACCAGCCGAGGAATTAAGTCCCACATTTTTATAGTAGACAAGACTCAGGGCCAAAAGGACGAATGCTGATAGCACAATACTCACCACCACTTTCCAAGACACGTTATCAGAGGCTTCCTCTTTCTCCCAGGCCATTCCTCCTGCCTCCTCCCCGACATACTGACGGCGACGACCTCTGATACCGCTCTCTGCTTTTCTAAGCTGCTCGGAAGTCATTTCCTGTGCCACTGCAACCCTCTCAAGAAGGTTATTATTATCGATAGCCGATGAAGCCGCTTGATTCAAAACGCCCAGATTTTCGCTTTCGCTCGATTGCACCGCTGCATTACAAACCGGACAACGGCCTGTTTGCCCAACTTGACTTTTCTTGATCCTAAAAAGACCGAAACATGTTGGGCATTGGAACGGAATCCATCGATTGGAAGAGGCTGTTTCACTCATTGCTATGATTAATTATTGTTCAGGATCTCAAAATCTAGTGGAGGCAATTCGAAACGCGGAGGCTTTGGCAAGCTCAACGCAGCTTCAAGCTCTCCCCGTACGCGATCCTCTACAATCAGAACCTCGTCTTCTGAAATCCAAGCCTCAGCGCTATCATCTTTTATTCCCAGGGTTGGTGTCTCACTATTATATGGGTCAAATCCAAGCAGCAGAGGCACCTTGGCCTTAATGGGAATGGAATTCATTATATCACGCACTTCAGCTTGATTAGCCAGTGCCTCGATATCGAGACCTCCACCGTGAATCGCACAAATCCCTATTTCGTCCCCCTTTTGTAAATACTCCTTATAACTGGTTGTAGGAAAGCTAATTTTACCCGTCACAGGGTCGACAAAAGATTCGTTACAATAACGAGTCGGACGCATTCCAGACACACGACAAATTGAGACTTTCTCCACCGAATCCGGAGGGAGAATCTCCGGCCCTACGAACGCTGGTTGGGAAGCGTTCATCATATCTTCCCAAATCGGATAGGCCAAATTCTTGGCAAAAGCAGTCTCGTGGATTGCCTGGCGGTCTCCTTCATAAAACCCCACCCACACTGCACAAGTAATTCGACTATTATAGCCTACCATCCAGGCATCTGTGAGGCCATAGGGAGTTCCACTCTTACCGCCACCCAGTAGCAGACTCGACTTCAGTCCTTTTGAAGGCTCAGCGAGATTGCCTCTTCTTAAAACATCGTTAAGAACGCTATGAACTTGAAAGGCAACAGCATCCGAACAAACCTCCTGACTCTCCAGCCCCGGGCCATTTCCATTCAGCGGGTAGACGGTCTTCCCATCGATATCCTGAATCTCCAAGATATAGTGCCTTGCAGTAATCCGGCTTCCTCCCCGCGGAAAGGCCGAGTAGGCGGAAACAACTTCAGGCATGCTCACGTTATCGAAGCCAACAATCATCCGGTTTAAAAGCTTTTCCGAAGGAAGCTTGAGTCCGAAATTTTCTGCAACCGCGTGCACCTTTGAAAGACCAATTTTTTGGCCGAGTTCAACCGTTGCTGCAATTTTTGACATTGCAAGGGCTCGACGCGAGGTGATCTTCCCTTCATATCCCGGATTGGTAATTTCCATTCCCCACTCACCAGCAACTCCTTCCAGTCCGCCGACCTGAAGCTTGCGAAGATCCATCTGCTCATCATTTAACATGGTCGCTGGATGTTTCCCTCGTTCAAAACCAGTAGCATAAACGAAAGGGAAAAAGGCTGTCCCAAGTGGCCGGCTACCATTCTCAATGAAATCATACTGTGAGTGCGCAAAGTTGCGACCGCCTACATGAGCGATCACCTCACCATTCTCATGATCTATCATTAATGTTGCACCTTGAAGATATTTCGGCGGTCCGTTCGATTTCTTGTATTCCGAATATCTTGGGTGCTTATATCCGTCCTGGTTCTCAACCTGTAAAAGTTGGCTCGCCATTTTTTGTTCGGCGGCCCATTGAACAGATGCATCAATGGTAGTTCGAATCGTGTATCCTCCCCGTGAAAGAGCCTCTTCTCCCACCAAATCCCGAGCTTGTTCCGCAACGATTTCATAAAGGAATGTTTTACCACGGCGAATCGGATTAGGATTCAATACCACTGGACCCGAGATCATTTTGTTACGATCTAATCTAGAAATCATACCCTCCAAAGCCATCCGATTGATGACCATGTCACGATTTTTTTTGTTCTCATCTAGATTATTGAGCGGCGAAATCCGCTGTGGATTCTTCAGACAGGCCACGATAGAAGCCGACTCTGAAATAGTAAGGTCCTCGGGCTCCTTGCCAAAGTATCCAAGCGAGGCGGAACGCACCCCGTAGAATCCCGAACCAAATGGAACGAGATTTAAATACATCTCGAGAATGTCTTCCTTTGCCGCCTTCTTGCGGGCCTCTTGATCGTTGGGAAACTTGGACTCCAATTTCCTCTGGAAATGCTCCTCGATTCTAAGCGCCACGAATGCCTCCACCACCTTTCGCTCATACCCCGTCCACTCACGACGCCTTTTTTCACCCAGCAGATCGAAGGATTTGCGCGCCAGCTGCATCGTAATCGTTCCAGCTCCCTGTGTGATTGAACCGCTCTGGAAATTTAGCCAAGCCGCACGAGCCACGCCAACCCAATCAACCCCATCATGAGTATAAAACCGTTGATCCTCCTGCGCCAGAACCGCGTCTACAAAAACCGGAGGGATTTCCTCCAGCGGAAGAGAAAAACGATTCTCGACAAACATCGTGCCAATTTCAACGCCCCCACGGTCATGGATAAAGCTCATCTCCTCCTTCTCTCCAACCCGCTCTAGGTTATACTCCATTGCAATCTCACGATAAGGATTCAGTTTCCTATCCCCAAAGCGCGCCGCAAAACCAACTACGATCAAGCATAACAGGCAAAAGAGCCAAAAACCCTTTCGCTTGAAAAACCCGCGCCTTACCCTCTTGTTCCTTGTCCCATACATGATGTCTCGCGAAACCGTCGATTTAACTGGCCTCCAACATGCATTTCCTTACCCCCGATCCTCCACGGGGGCAATCACTGACTTGGGTCGGCTTATCCTTGCTAGAGTCAAAGAATCTGGTCCCATTTCCTTTGCCGATTACATGGCGCAGTGCCTCTACCACCACGAACTAGGCTACTACGCCCGCCCGGGAAAGCCAACTGTCTCAAAAAAGGGTGATTTCATTACTAGCGTCTCTGTTGGGTCGGTCTTCGGAAAACTCCTCGCTCACCGGCTTTATAAGTTCTGGTGCGCCAATGGATCACCCAAGACCTTCACAATCCTAGAACCCGGTGCTCACGATGGCACCCTCTGCCTCGATATCCTCCAAGCCATAAGCAACTTCGCTCCTGAGTTCAGGAGCGCGATCGACTACCTTGTTCATGAACCTCTCCCGGTCCGCCGCAAATTACTTCAGGCCAAACTCCAAGGCAAAGCTTCTGTTATCGCTTCGCCAAACGATTGCCATGCAAAAATCGGAGCCCTAATCGCTAACGAAATACTCGATGCCCTTCCTGTGCCTCTATATCTAAGATCAAATGATCAATGGCACGAAATACTCGTAACATCCAATGCTGGCTCGCTTGACTGGGCCAGCTGGCCCGCCAAACCCGACCTCCCCAAAAATCTACCGGAAGGCTACGTCACCGAAGGGCCTCCCGAACTCTCTTCATTCATGACGCCACTCGCCAGAATGTTTGAAAACGCCCTGTTTATTTGGATCGATTACGGTCTAGATGAAGAAGCACTTTATCACCCAGCCCGAACAGCCGGCACCCTCCGTTGCTACTTTAAACACAAAACCTGCGCCCACCCCCTTGAAAATCCCGGGGAGCAGGATCTCACTGCAGATGTTAACTTTACCGCTGTTGAAAAATTCGCCACCTCGCTGGATTTGCAAATACACCCTGCCATGAACCAAAGCCGCTATTTAACCTACTGCGGAAAAGAGTGGCTTCTCTCTAACCCATCACAAAAGGAAATTAGCCAATTCCAAACCCTGATTCACCCAACGCAATTTGGTGGCCGGTTCTATGCCCTTGAAATGACCAAAGGTAATGTCGATCCCGCATCCCTTATTTAAAGAGGTAAAAGGCGGCGATTCACTCAGAAAACGACCTCCAAATTTTTAGGGAAATATTACTCCACCCCGAAAACGACCTCCAAGCCGGGGAGGTCTGCCTTCAAGGCCTTTGCTCCTTCGGCTGTTGCCTTGGATTGCCAAAGATAGATTTTCTGTAAATTAACCAACCCTTTGAGCTTCATTAGTCCAGCATCGGTAACTTGAGTCCCGTATAGGTTCAACCACTCGAGCCCTTCCAGCTGCGCAACAGCATCAAGCACGGCGTCGCCAACCTGGGTCTGACTAAGATCGAGCTTTATAAGGTTTTTCATCTTGGGTAACTCGGCCGCCAAATTCTCTTCCGTAATTGAAGCAGACCCAAGCTTGACGCTGGTGAGATATGTCGAAACCGAAGCCAATTTAAGAAAAGTTGTATCGTCCAACTTTCCGCGCAAGCTCACTGCTGTAAATTCAAGATCGTTGGAATCCTGAGAGGTATAATTCAGGGACGTTTTAAAAGCGGGATCCTGCTTCAGAGCATCAAGGGCATTTTGGAGAGCCTCCCTTTTGGCAATTTTTTCCTGCTCGACCTTATCTTTAGCGGCTTGAGCAGCCTCTTCCATTCGCTTACGATCCTCGGGGGTCAACAACTTTTTAGCCGCCTCGATAATCTCAGGCGGTGCTCCCATTTCTTCAAGGGTCTTATCCACCAAGTTTTCGCTGCTAGGAATATTGTCAACCCACCAAGTGAGGAGCTTGACCTCATGCTCTTCCATCTGCTTCTTTTTAGGTGGGGGCATGTGCATATCATCGTCCTTTGGAAGGACCATAACCTCGATCATATAGCTTTGCTTAGAATCCCCAGGAACAAGCGTGCGATACTCGTCACCATCCAGACTATCTCCACCAATTAGAAGGTTCTCATAGGTGTCCATCCACAGCCCACCCTTACTCTTTCCAGCCTCCTCCGAGTGGCAATAGAGACACTTGTCATCCATGATTGGATAAACAACATCAGCAAACGCGAGACGATCCTTCGCCAACTTTTTGACAGTTGAAGAAGGCTCCTCATCATTTTCATCCTCTTTACCAGCCCACTGCTTAAAAATTGGAACATTCTCTGTAAGACCGCCCCACGTATTCTCAACAGGGTCAGATCCGTGGGTGGCCAAACCTCCAAAGTGAGCCCCGTATCCCATGGCTCCGCCTGCGACGAGAAGAAGACTGCCATAGACCGGGCCACGCGATCTACTCCGACTTCCCCAAATTTTCGCTAAGAAGGTAAGACCAAGCACTCCTACAAAACCGATCCCGACCCACATGTGCTTGAACATATCGTCCTCCCACTCCTCGGCTTTCCAGCCTTCAACACTCAGATCAAAAACACCAGTGACGCAGGCAACTATGCCCGTAAGGAACGCTAGAAAAAGACCCACTGCCGTCCGCGGACGGTATTTCCCGAAGGAAAACCAACTGCAAATCTCCATCACCAGAGTGAGAAAGACGATTCCAATTGGGAGATGCAAGATTAGCGGATGATATTCACCGACATTTGAAACCCACCACTGCCCGGAATTCAAGATCTCTAACATCGGGTCCTGCTCCACGTAAAACGGCAGGTAGATCAGGCCCCCAATAACAGCAAGAACGAAGCATGTCAGAAAAATCGGACCAACAGCACTGCTCTCTTCGGCATCTTCAATTTCAAACTTTTCCGGTGAATTAGTTTCCTTGTCCATGATGTTAATTAATCTTGCTACGATTCGCGTTCAAATAGTCTTTCGGTTCAGAGAACCTAATAAATCTTAATAAGAAACGATCACAACGCAAGTATAGCCCTGCCCCCTCATCAGAATCCGTTCCAAAAAACGTTGTATTTAGTAACGGCCTCCAGCCATTCTTTGGCATGAGCGAAATCCCCAAAATCTTTCATTCGCTTGAACACGATGGCCCTTTCAAGAGCTGCCTCACCTGCGATAGACGGTTCGATAAAATTGATGAGCCCTATATTGTTAATAAGGTATTCCAGGGTCCCGAATGCGTTTTTGAATTCGCTATTTGCCAGACCTGCCGAGACGAGACGATAGAATCCTTCTCAGAAGAATCAAAAACACGCCTCCGCAAAATGACGGAAGAAAATCCTATTCTCCAAAAGCGAAGCGAACGCTTCACAGACAGCGAGAATCATGAAGAATGGACCTCGGAGTGCGCCCATTGCGCAGCTCCAGCTTCAGAAATCGAGAACTTTACCACCGAATGCCTCAGCTTCGGAGACCATATGATCTACGACCCCTACCCGATTTTAGTCTGCGACTCATGTATCGAGAAAAATCAAAAACTGCTCTCTGAAACCACCCAAGACCAATGGAATAGGTTTATTCTCGATAACTTCGAAGGCCCGCCTGCCGACGCCCTCAAACCTGACAAGGTCCCGGTTCTCGTCTAGGAACACTCACACCATGCTCCCCACCGACCGCCCTGCTCTTTTTCTCGCGCCCATGCAGGACGTGACCGACCTACCTTTCCTGCGGACCATCGCATCCTTCGGCGGGGCCGATCTCTATGTCACAGAGTATTTCAGGGTGCACATTCACTCCCAACTTGACCCTTACATCTTACGCTCGATCACCGAAAACCCGACCGAAAGGCCCATCATTGCTCAACTAATCGGTCAGGATGCAACGGAATTAGCCCGCACCGTGTCCGACCTCAACCATTATCCCATCTCGGGAATAGATCTTAACCTTGGCTGCCCAGCCCCCGTCGTTTATCGCAAGAATGCCGGCGGTGGATTGCTACGCCACCCAGATCAGATCCATAAAATCTTGGGCCACCTTCGTGAGGCCTGCGGGGCGACCCCATTTACCGTCAAAACTCGAGTAGGCTTTGAATCAGAAGAAGAATTTGATCAACTTCTTAGAATCTTCAAAAGCCACGCAATCGACCTTCTCACGATCCATGGGCGAACCGTGAAGGAGCGGTATCAAACGCCAGTTCACGATGATCGCGTTGCACAGGCCGTTCGAACCCTCAACTGTCCAGTGATCGCCAATGGTAATGTCGTCAACGGCCAAACCGGGCTTAGGTATCTTGACTCAACCGGAGCCGCCGGGCTCATGATAGGCCGTGGCGCGATCCGTAATCCGTGGATTTTTGAACAGATCCGTTGCGCGACATCGAAACAAAAAATCCCGCAGGTCACCGGGCGGATGATTCTCGAATACATCACAAAGCTCTACGATGAGACGGCACGTGAAATCTCCGAATTCATAGAAGACCGGCACGTGCAAAAGATGAAAAAATATCTCGTCTATATTACCCAAGGGCATCATGCCGACTTCGAACACCAAATCCGAAGAGTCAAAAACAAGACCGAATTTTTTGACACCTGCATTCGTTTCCTCGATCACGAGGATGATGCGCCAGACCTTCCCTCGGAAAACTCGCGACTTTTTTGCGGCTTCTCACAATTTCTTTAAATAACTTTCACGTTGACTTTGTCCGGTCTCCTGTGAAATCTCTCCGCGCAATGGCCATGAATCAGGAAGTGCTCCATACCGAGAAGATCCTCGCAGACCGCAAAATCTTCTTTCTAGACCTTAAGGAAAATGCCCGAGGACGGGTGGTCAAAATCACTGAAGATGTGAGTGGTAATCGCGACACCATTATGGTTCCCGCTGAAATTCTCGGGGACTTCATCGAAGCTCTTACCGACATAAAAGAGACTGCCGATCAGCAGGACTAAATCTCTGCAAAGGGTCTCGAGTCGCTGCGGAAGCGGGAATACCCGCCCGTTTTTTTATTGGAATTTTGTGTGGAATAACTGCCCCGGGGACAGCTTAGATTACCCTGCAAATCCTAGGCGGGACCCGGCCGCCATCATCGGTGCGATCGACTGCAGGTCAATCTACCACATGTCAGCCTTGTCTAGATGGCTCATACTCCTCTGACCCAATCAGGAATTTCACCCCCAATTTTAATGCCGAATTGCAAACGAAGGAAAGAAGCGTCACTTTTTTACATGCATCTGTTCCTTCTCCTTTTTATTGGGATCCTTCCTCTACAAGCCAAACAACCTAATATCCTAATGATTCTAGCCGATGACATGGGCTACGGAGATCTTGGCTGTTACGGGTCCCGGCAAATCGAGACCCCATTTCTCGACCAACTCGCCGCAGCAGGAATCCGCTGCACCGATGGCTACGTTTGTGCAAACGTCTGCGCCCCCTCCCGCGCGGGACTCCTTACCGGTCGCCACCCCCAACGTTTCGGGTTTGAGCACAACTTAAATAAATCCTTTCCCACCCTACCGGAACGGCTTGGTATTCCAGTTGGACAAAAAACGATCGCCGACCATCTCAAGAAAGCGGGTTACCGCACCTCCCTGATAGGTAAATGGCACGTCGGCGATTCAGTTCCCGGGATGCTACCAAACGCTCGTGGTTTCGACTATTTTTTTGGAATGCACTCTGGGAGTCATGACTATTTTCCAAAGGCGGAGAAAAATAAGCTTTTCAGAAACAAAAGCCCGATCAAGAAAATCGGGCATCCCTATTTGACCGATTGGTTCACCCACGAAGCAATCGACCAAATGACTGTCGCCGAGAAACCCTTTTTTTGTTTCCTCTCACTCAATACGCCTCACACCCCGATGCAAGCGAAGGAGGAAGACCTAGCCAGGTTTTCCCACATAAAAGGCAAGCGCCGCCAAACCTACGCGGCGATGCAATGGTGCATGGACCTCAACATTGGAAAGATTCTCGCTCACCTCAAAACAACCAAACAAATCGAAAATACTCTCATCGTATTTTACTCCGACAACGGAGGGAGTGTCACCGCCTCACACGCCTGTAATGCTCCCCTAAATGGAATGAAGGGATCATTCCTCGAAGGCGGAATTCGCGTCCCTTTTATCTTCCACTGGCCCAAGGGTCTGCCTTCAGGAAAGATCTTCAAACATCCGTTCACATCGCTCGATCTTCTCCCTACCTTCGTAGCTGCAGCCGAAAAAATCCTCCCTCCTAGAATCACCAAAAAGGGCCGTAAAAGAATCATCAATTATGACGGCCAGAACTTACTTCCTTTCCTGCGCGGAGAAATCACCAAAGCTCCTCACGAAGCTCTTTTCTGGCGCATGACGATGCGTGGTGCTGCGATCCGTGAAGGAAACTGGAAACTTCTCGTCAACGTTCATACTCCCCCAGCTCTCTACAATCTGGCAGAAGACATCTCCGAACAGCGCAACCTCTACCAAAAAATGCCGGCAAAAGTTACAGATCTCTGGCAAAAACTAAATAAATGGCAAGAGTCTCTTGAAGACACTCCACACTGGCAAGAGGATCCCTACTGGCAGGGCTACAATCGTAAACTTTATTCTCACGATTACTGGCTTACCCAACCAGCCAAGAACCAAGAGTATCACGGTGTCCGTGAAGTTGGACGATAATCTTAGGAACGATAAAAAGCTAACTTAGAAAACAACCTTTATGCGTTTCCTCTTCATGCTTTCGGAAACCTCAAATGTGTTTCAGAAATGCCCTCAACTATCGCTTCAGCCGAATCCGACGATATTCCATCTGCCCACGGTCTCCTTCTAATCCGATCGGGCCACCTTTTGGGAGCTTGAAGTCTTCTTCAAGGACTTCGCCATTGCAGGTACAGCGCGCGATTCTCCCTTTTACCACGACAATAATTTCATTCCAATCACCCGGCTTATAATTTTTCAGATCTTTATAGGGCCCGGCAACCAAGTAATCACGACACTGCAACTGAGGACGGCGAATAAAGACCCCGCTGTCAGCGTTTGCATTAGCACGAAATTCGAGCTTCAGCGTGAAATCTCTGTCAAGCTCCTCTACCGTCCAAAGCTGGGTGAAACTTCGGCCCTCCGGTGGAGTGGTCACGACAAGACGACCATGCTTTGCATGATAGCGCCCTTCGCTGCTCGTCGCCATCCCATCAAAATTTTCTATCTTAGTAAGAGTCTTCTTATTTCGGTATCCCCACCCACTTAAATCCTTTCCATTGAAAAGAAGTTCATATCCTTCTTCGCATTTAAAATTGTCCACGGGAACTTCAACAAGATCCATCAATTCAAGAACAGGACGTAGAGTCTTTTCCCACATTTTGTACCCTACCGCATTTGGATGTAGGAGATCGGGAAACTCCGCTTTTTTTGCATTCCCATTCTCATTGGCAAACATCGACCAAGTGTCGATCAAGGTAACCTGTTTATCCCCCTTTACCACCTCAGCATAGAGAGCATTAATTTTTTTTATTTGCTCTGCCGAACGTCTCTTTGATTCATGACTCGGAAAAACATTGCAAAGAATAATCGGCATCTCTTCGCTTGATTCCTTTAATTTTTTGATGATGAGAGCCAAATTACCTGCAATCACCTCCGGGCTTGCACCTTCCTCGAGGTCATTTGTTCCCATCAAAAGCACCACACCAGTAGGATTCAGTGCCAGAACATCTTCCGGCATCCGGTAAAGCATTCCCCGCGTGGTATCTCCGCTAATTCCGCGGTTTGCGACTTTCGTTTCACCAAACGCCCCTTTCAAATCATCACCCCAGCTCTGGGTAATAGAGTCCCCCAGAAATACCAGCGCTCCCTGCTTGGCCTCAACTTCTTTTGCCCAAGCCGTGCGCTTGTCTTTCCAGAGGTTACGGAACCATTCGTATCGCCGGACCGGGCCCTCGCCCGAAATTTCGGAATCCGAAGGAATCACTGCCACCGGCTCACGGGCCGTAAGCGAAGCAACGGTAAGAACAACAAATAAGAAAATAAACGAACGCATGCCAAAGAATATGTGAGAATTTTGGCGCTCTGACGAGAATGGATTATCGACGTTTTCCCCGGAAGCGATCACGCGGATCACCTTCCTTTTCTTCCTCGTCTTTGTAACCCAAGATTCCGCCCTTTTTGAGATTGCGGACGAAGTCCTTCATGTCGGTTTTAAGTTGCTCGTCGGAAACCAAAGCTCCCAGCGCGCCCTTCCTGTCGTCAACTTTCTCAAGTGCTGCCGTTGCAGTATTAGCAGTGCGCTCAATAGAGGTTAATACGCGCGGCACATCTTCCAACGCCGGGCTCACCCGCTCGAGCACAGATTGCGCCGTCTGATTTGTCTCTCGGACCTCGTTGATCGCGAGATTAAAATCACCAATCGCGGGATCGAGCTTCTCGCCCAATTTCACGAATGATGCTGAAGCTTTTTCAAGATTCTCAAGCGTCCCATCGAACCGTTTAATATTTTCAGCGGCAAGCACCTCTCCGTTTATTTTATCCATCGTCTCTGAAAGCTTGGAGGCCACACTCTTAACCTCATCAACCGATTCCCCAATTTTCAGAAGTGCTTTCTCTGCTTGCTCGATAACCTCCCGAGTACTTCCCGCAATCAACTCCGCTTCACTTTGGAGAAGATCCAAACCGCCTGGCCCAGCACCCATGACAGTCTCTCCTTGCTCGATAAAATCATCAGTCCCCACCGAAGGTGGAGTAATTAAAATTTCTTTATCTCCCAAAAGACTCGCCTGACTGATTCTCATGAATGCCCCCTTTTCGATTCGGTGATCTTCATCAATCGCTAGGACAACTTGAATTTTCGACCCATCAACAAGCTTGGGTTTTTCTGCCACTTCTCCGATCTTAGCACCTCGCAGACGCACCGTGCTCCCCTTAATGATACCTGGAGCATCCTTGAAGCTCACCTTTATTTCATAGCGCTTCTTGAATAAATCACCGATATTCCCAAACAGGAGGATGATTGCTCCAAGCATCGCAAGCCCGAGAAATAGAAAGCCCCCAACAAGCGTCTCGGTTTTTTTGGAATTAGTCGCCATAACGTTACTATGCCTGCCCGAAGCCGAAATCACAAATCCGAATCCTGAGACCGCCCTTCAACGAAATTTACCAAGACAGGATCCTGACAGGCCTTTAATTCGCCTGGAGTCCCTTCCCAGTAGACTAAACCATCCTTCATGAACACCAACCGATCTGCGATCCGGAACGCACTACGCATTTCGTGAGTAATGACGACATTGGTGATACCGTGCTCGTTTGCAAGGTCCTTAATCAATCGGTCAATCGAATCCCCTGTCACCGGGTCCAGTCCTGCATGAGGCTCATCGTAGAGCACACAACACGGCTCTTCTACCACCGCGCGGGCCAGAGCCACCCGCTTACGCATTCCACCCGAAAGGGTTGCAGGCATTTTATCCTCCTGACCCTCTAGATGAACGATTTCCAGAGCCTCACTTACCCGACGAGAAAGTTCATCGCGATCACGGAGGCCAGCCTCCTGCATCGGAAACGCAACATTCTCTGCAACCGTCATCGAGTCAAACAAAGCCCCACTTTGAAACATCATGCTAATTTTCTTTCGAGCCCAACTTAGGTCCCGCTCCGATAGATCAGAAATAACCTTTCCTTCCAAAGTCACCGTTCCCTCATCCGGCTGAAGCAAGCCTACCATATGCTTCATCAGGACCGATTTCCCACCACCCGACCCACCGAGCAAAACCAAAACCTCCCCTCTCCTAACATCAAGATCCACCCCTCGAAGCACCACTTGGTTACCAAAGCTCTTCTTAATGCCCCGCATCTCGAGGAAGATCTCACCTTTCATAGCCCTTTTCTAAGCACTTGAATGAAGAATTGCACTCCGGGAAATTTCCGATTTGCTCCCAGAGATGAGTTCCCCGCAAAATCCCCACAACTTGATCGTGATCGGAGGCGGTGCAGCAGGCTTTTTTGGAGCCATTTCCGCAGCCCAAGCTGGGCTCCAAAATATCCTCATCCTAGAACGTGGACCAGAAATCCTCACCAAAGTCCGTATCTCTGGTGGTGGCCGGTGTAATGTAACCCATAACTGCTACGAACCCCACGAACTCGTCGAAAACTATCCCCGTGGAATCAAAAATCTCATGGGCGCTTTCCATCGATTCCAACCAGCCGACACCATCACCTGGTTCGAAGACCAAGGCGTTGAGCTCAAAGTCGAGGCGGACGGCCGCATGTTCCCCACTACTGACAAGTCCGAAACCATCATAAACGCCCTCACTTCCGCCGCCCGAGAAAATGGCGTGGCATGGCACACCCGCTGCGGAGTGGAAAAGGTTCGTAAGAGCAACGATCTCTTCGAACTTAAAACAACTGACGGCGTAACCCACTTTACGAAGTCACTTCTCGTCGCCACTGGCGGGATTCGTAGCGAGCACGCCCGCATTCCAGCCGAAGACCTTGGCCACAAATTGAGCGACCCTGTCCCTTCACTCTTCACCTTTAAGATCGAAGACTATCGCCTTCATGGACTCCCCGGAGTCTCCGTGCCGAACGCCTCGCTCCGAACCGGAAAAATTGAAACACAAGGCCCCCTCCTCATTACCCATTGGGGCCTCAGCGGTCCGGCCACTCTGAAAGCCTCAGCCTGGGGAGCGCGTGAACTCTCAAAAAGCGACTACCACTTCACTCTCGAAATCAATTGGACTGGAAACGAAACCCCTGATTCCCTTGAGAGTAAATTCGACGAGCAACGTCGTGAATACGGAAAACGAAAAGTCGCAAAACGTAGTATTATTGACGGAATTACCCACCGTCTCTGGCAGCGCCTAACCGAAACAGCGAAGGTCACCGAGTCGACGACTTGGGCCAACCTCACCCGAGATCAGTCGAGCCAGCTCGCTCGCGAATTAGCCGCTGCAAAATTCAAAGTCACCGGGAAAAGCCTCAATAAAGAGGAATTTGTGACCTGCGGCGGAGTCTCGCTCGATGACCTGAACTTGAAAACGATGGAAAGTAAATCTGTTCCGAACCTCTACTTTTCCGGTGAGGTTCTCAATATCGACGGGGTCACCGGTGGTTTTAATTTTCAGTCCGCCTGGACCACCGGGCATCTCGCAGGTCTCGCTATCAGTGAACGCCTGCATTGCAATTCCAGCGGGATGGTCTAAATCATCGCCATGAGCGATTCGCACCCCTTTCTTAGCCAGGATTTCAAAATCAAATGGTCGACCCTGACTCCCGATCAGATTAAGGCCGACGTCACCAAAGCTATTGAGACTGGCAAGAACAACATCAATGCCGTCAAAACGATCACGCCTGGCGAAGCCAGCTTTGAAAATACTTTTGGCTCCCTAGAGTCTGCCACCGACGATCTAGACCGTTCCTGGGGCCGCGTAAACCATCTCGATTCCGTCGCCAACTCCGATGAACTCCGTGAGGCTCTCAACGAAATGCTTCCAATCGTCTCGGAATTCTCGTCATCTATCTCGCTTGATGACGACCTTTGGAAAGTTTTGAAATCCTATTCAGAATCCGAGGCCGTCACGAAACTCACTGAAATCCAACAACGCTTCGTTAAAGAAACCTGCGACGATTTCAAAGCTGCCGGGGCCGATCTCAATCCCGACTCAAAAAAGCGCATGTTCGAAATCAATGCCGAGCTTGCCAAAGTCACTCAGAAGTTTGGTGAGAACGTTCTCGATTCCACGAATGCTTGGGAACTTTACGTCGATCGTGAAGACCAATTGGAGGGCCTCCCCGAATCCGCCAAAACCGGCGCAGCCGAGGATGCCACGAGTAAAGGAAAAGAAGGTCAATGGCGCTTCACCCAGCAATTCCCATCCATGTATCCTGTCATGCAGTATGCCGAGACCGCCGAGTTACGTAAAAAGATTTGGGAGGGTAGCGGGACCATTGGTCACGGTGGTGATAACGACAATACCAAACAAATTTGGGAAATCCTAAAGCTCCGCCAAGAGAAAGCAGATCTCCTTGGGTTTAGTAATTTCGCCGACCATGTTCTTAATCGCCGGATGGCGAAATCCGGAACTGGCGCGCTTGAATTCACAGAAGACCTCCACTCAAAAATCAGCGAAAGCTTCAAGGAGGACATGAACAGCCTTGAAGCTTATTGGATGAAGAATACTGGAGCAAAAAACGGACCAATGGAACCCTGGGATGTTGCCTTCTGGTCCGAGAAGCGCCGCAAAGAACTCTATGACTTTGATGACGAAGCCCTGCGTCCCTACTTCCCAGTCGACCAAGTCATGGACGGACTATTTGCTCTGACCTCCAGACTTTTCGGAATCAAGATTTCCACTTCCGAGGCTGAAACATGGCATCCTGAAGTAAAGTTTTACGAAATTCACGATACGGTATCAGGCGATCACCTTGGCTCGTTTTATGCCGATTGGCACCCCCGTGAATCAAAGCGTGGAGGGGCATGGATGAACTTTCTTGAAACTGGAATTCCTGACCCACGCACTCCCCATCTCGGGCTCATCTGCGGAAACATGTCCAAGCCCACCGGAGACAAACCAGCCCTCCTCACTCACAACGAAGTAGAAACTGTCTTCCACGAGTTTGGGCACCTGCTTCACCACCTCTTGTCCGATGTCAAAATCAAGTCACTCGCTGGTGTCAATGTCCCTTGGGACTTCGTAGAGCTACCATCCCAAATTATGGAAAACTTTTGCTGGGATCGTGAGTCTCTTGACTTCTTCGCCAAGCACTACGAAACCGGCCAAACGATTCCTGACGAACTCTTCGATAAGATGATCGCAGCCCGTAACTATATGTCGGCATCGGCCTTCATGCGACAACTCTCGCTCGGGAAACTCGACCTCGAATTACATGTCCATCCAGAACGTTATTTTGACAAAAATCTCGACGATGTAGATCTCGAAATCCTTGCGGACTACAAAGCTAAACTAGCGACTCAGGGTCCTTCAATGGCTCGACGTTTTAACCATCTTTTCTCGTCACCCGTTGGCTACGCTGCCGGTTACTATTCTTACAAATGGGCCGAGGTTCTCGATGCTGACGCTTTCACCCGTTTTCGTGAAGAAGGAGTGCTCAATCAAGAAACCGGCATGAGCTTTCGAAAGGAAATTCTTTCGAAAGGAAATTCACGTCCCGTCGACGAATCCTACCGGCGATTCATGGGCCGTGACCCTGAGCAAGCCGCTCTTCTCGAACGATCGGGACTCGCCTAATTTCAGTCGCAAGGATGAACCTCAGAACGGTCCTCGTAACCATCGAGTCGTCATATTTCAATTCGACACGCTCACCCCCCCATTCTGTAATTTCCCGAGAGTTTATTTCAAGACATGCCCGATACTCTGACCGCTACTGCTAAAGCACTTAATCTCGACCGCTACGAAAAACATATCTTTCTCTGTGCGACGCCGACCGAAGCAAAGTGCTGTACTCACGACGAAGGAATGGCCTCCTGGCAATTCCTTAAAAAACGCCTCAATGAATTGAAACTATGTGGTCCCCAAGCTCTGTTACACCGTAGCAAAGCCGACTGCTTGCGCATATGCGCTCAAGGGCCTGTTGCTGTCATCTATCCCGACGCTATTTGGTACCACACCTGCACTCCTGAGAATCTCGAGCGCATCATCCAGGAACATCTTATTGGAGGGACTCCAGTCGAGGACCTCCAAATCAAACCCTAGCAAAAACCCGTCTTCGCTCTATGCGCTTGCCGCTCCTCACCCCTCCAGCTAAAACTTTTTAATGCCCGTTCACGTTGTCACTGGAACTGATGAAGGCCGCGTCTCCGAAGAGGCCGCGTCTCTTTTCGAGGAACTAAAGGCACCGGGTAGCGATGATTTTTCAAACGAGATCATTGAAGGGGTCGCTGATAACGCAGAAGACGCCTTCCAAAAATGCTCGCAAACCATTGAGGCGCTGCAAACGTTAGGGCTTTTTGCTGCTAATAAAGTCGTCTGGCTAAAGGCCGCTAATTTCTTTAGCACCGACCGCACTAGCGAAGCAGAACGCGCTGTCACCGGCGTCGAAAATCTGCTCGAAATTCTTCAAAACGAGCTGCCTGAGGGTGTCGATTTTCTCCTCAGCGCCACTGGAATCAATGGGGTTCGTCGGTTCGGTAAATGGGCTAAAAAAAATACAAGCTATCAAGCCTTCGATAAAATTGACGTCTCGAAAGAAGGCTGGGAGGAACAGGTTGCACGAATTGTCAAGCGGGGCGCTGGTGAGAAGGGCCTGAGCATTCAGGGGGAAGCTCTTGAGCTCTTCGTGCAACGAGCCGGAGCAGAAACCCGGCAAATCAGCAATGAGATCGAAAAAATAGACCTCTATCTTGGTGATAGCCGCCGGGAGGTGTCCGTCGATGATGTCACCCTCATGGTCTCAGTGAGCCACAAGGGTGTCATTTGGGAAATCTCCAGAGCAGTCGAAAAGCGAAATGCCAAACGGGCTATCGAACTCATTGATTCACTCATCGCAAAAAACGAGAATGCGGTCGGCCTGATCAAAGCCTCGATCATTCCGACTGTTCGGAATCTCTTTTTCGCTAAGCTAGTGTCAGCCTATGGTTCCGCTAATCGAGCTCCCGCGGGAATCCAAGCCGTTCTTCCAAAGAAAAAAGACGGCACCGTCAACACATGGGGTCTTAAAATGGCCTCAGCCGGTGCAAAGAATTTCACCCTCCCCCAACTTCAACAAGGCATGAACGACTGTCTTGATGCCGACAAAGCATTGGTGACTTCGGGGCAAGATCCGCGGATGGTCCTTCACAAGCTAGTCATCCGTCTTTGCGATGGAAAACGTGCTGCTTGAAGAGCTTTCGTTTCATTACGCAAAAAAGAGATTCGAGCGGTCCTCGAATCTCCATTTGTTTACAAGCTCAACCACTTTTATAAACGACGGCGGCGTATTGCCATGATGCCAAGAGCCAGAGCTAATAAGAAGCTTTGCGTCGGCTCGGGAATGGCCGCCACTGCAAGGGGAGCTCCGGTATTCTCAAAAGCCCAGCTGTGGATCACTCCTGGGGTATCGTTATTCTGAAATGTCACTTCTAACCATCCAAAAGCCACCGTGTCATCACCATCATCCAGCACCAACGAGAAGCCAACGTAGCCTTTCTCTCCCGGAGTGAAGCTCACGAAGTTATCTGCCGCACCTCCATAGCCAGTCGAAGAAGGCGAGCTAGGCCCCACAATTACTCCGACTCCCAGATTTTTAAGAACATCCGTGTTATCCGTTCCTTCTCTTACTGGCTGCCAGCTTGGAGCGTCGGCAGTTTCATCGGCATCATTACTGAAGCCTTGGCCAGCGAACACGAAGTTCAGATCTCCGCCAGAGAGTCCAGAAGCCGATGTGCTCGTCGTGCCAGTCTCAAGATCGACGGCAACCCCCGAATAATTTGCTGGAATTGGAATGTTCTCATCGACAAAGGAAATCACAGCAGCATTCGCGTGAGTTATTGAACAGGCCAACAAGACCGCCAATGCCGTAAAGGATTTTTTTTTCGTTCGCATATTATGAGGGATTAGAGACTAGTCCTGTGGGTTGTTTAAAATTACGGAGATTTATGGAGCAGTCACCTGAAGACGGGCGAAGCGGGCTTTCCGTCCGCTGCCTGGCAAAATAAGTGGAAACTCAACAACCACAGCCTCAATGGCTTCACCACCAGCTCCGGTTCCAGTCGCCACAACGGTTGGAGAAACGCTATTGTCCTCATAATCGACAACGTTCGGACTAAACTGCTCAGTAAGTGTCAAAGGAATTGCAGAAAAATCCGCTCGACGAGTGTAACGGAAATAGAGCTTCCCATTGGTAGAATCACTCCAAACCTGAGGCGGTCCAAGTGAGGTCACGGTTTCCGCAACTCCATCGACGGTCAGAGTTCCTGCCGTAGTGGTCGGATCCAAACCAGCCGCAAAGTTCGCAAGGTTCGTGAGACCATTAAAGGCAACTGCACTATTTGCACCCGCGCCAGAATTCGTAGGAGCACCGTAGTTATCAACGCGCCATTGGCCGAAACTGGTGTAGCTCGTGAAGGCAACTCCGACATCATTAGCATCACCCGCCGCGGTATCAATTGTCGCAATAAGCTCAGTGGCATCTGCATCTAACGCACCACCTTGCGGTAAGCCCTCAAAACCTCCAATCACCGATTCTGCATTATCGTTATCGATGATAAGAAGGGTTCCCGGAGTGAGCCCGCCACCAGCACTGACTTCAAGGACGCTAGCGCCCCCCAGAGTGACCGTTCCATTTACAATCACCTGATCATGACCAATACCCGGCGTATTGTTATCAAGGTCAACTTCAAGAGTCCCATTCATAACAAGATCCCCAGTTGTGAAGGTCCCTACCCCTGCGCCAGGATTAAAGGTCGCATTAACTCCAACCGTGACTTGAGAATTGGTAGAACCAGATCCCGTTAAAATTGCAGCTTCGTTCACGTTGAAGTTGTCGCCACCGGTCTGCGTCCCATTGAAAACGGTCGTTCCCGTGCCACACACGGTCGTGCCGGTATAGGTGTGGTTTCCTTCAAAAGTTACGACACCTCCATCAAAAGTGGCTTGAACAAGGACATTTCCAGGACCGGAGATATCACCGGTGATCGTCCAAGTCCCATTGTCGCGGTTATCGCTGCCCTCGAAATTAACATTGGTAGCAGGGGTCATCACAATATTGCCACTGATGGTCAAATCACAGCCCTCGAGCCCGTAATTACCATACCCGCGCGTTCCACCATCGATTGGGGTGATGTTTCCGGAGAGTTCGTAATCGACTGTCCCACCGCAGCGGAAGCCACCTGCAGTAATGTCGATGTCATTAGGAATCACCAACCCTGAGGTTCCCGCCTGCAACTGAGATCCCCGAGAAAGCACCTTACCGGTTCCTAGGTGGCCGTTATGATTGACTACCGTGAAGCCCGCTTTAGTCCCCTGATCGACCCCGTTGTAATTTGAGGTCGCCCCATCGCCGAGGACAAAACCTCCAGTGAAGGTATTGGCACCAGGATTGTCGAAAATGATTGTTCCATCACCGAGTGTTCCAACCGAGCCGGTGCCACTGATGACACCAGTCTGGC
>Ga0257126_1000052_pt1 | contig 88666 bp, 83 predicted proteins | sample SI060_120mmetaG_FD_190151 | JGI IMG/M metagenome (GOLD analysis project Ga0257126, IMG submission 190151) | Marine microbial communities from Saanich Inlet, British Columbia, Canada - SI060_120m | ecosystem: Environmental > Aquatic > Marine > Inlet | place: Canada: British Columbia | collected... | reverse complement strand
GACAGCCCTTTATCCGATGGCTTTTGTAGCAAAAGCCTTGGCCCACTTATAGTCGGCTTTGCCGTTGGCGCCTCGGCGTACTTCTGGCGCCGGCAATATTTGTCTGGGTGTTTTGTAGCCAGACAAATGCTCTGTGGTGAAGGCTATTAACTCTTCTGCGGTGAGTTCACTGCCCTCTTTAAAAGAGGTCACTGCCACTATGCGCTCGCCGAAGCGCTCATCAAACACGCCAACCACCAAGCAATCTATTACTTCAGCGTGACGCTTCACTGCCTCTTCTACCTCTTCAGGGAAAACTTTTTCGCCGCCGGTATTGATACAGGCGCTGCCACGGCCCAAGAGGATAATGGAACCATCAGCCTCCACCGTTGCGTAGTCTCCGGGGAAGCTATAGCGCACACCGTCCACTTCACGGAAGGTTGCAGCTGATTTTTCTTCGTCTTTGTAATAGCCCAATGGGACAAAAGCTGAGGTGGCAATTTTACCCATCTCACCTGAGCCTGCTTCGACGAACCGGCCATCATCAGTGATCACTCGAACGCCTTCATTTAACTCAAATTTGGCCGTGCCTTTTACGTCCTCACGGGTGGTTGCCGAGCTGCCCATTCCTCCTTCCGAGGAACCCATAATGTCTGCCAACACCATATCGTGATGGCGCAGCAAACCTTCCTTAATTTCTTGGCTCCACATGACCCCACTAGAAGCTATTTGCTTCAGTGTTGATAAGTCATAGGGCGTGCCGCGTTTTTCCGCAGCATCTAGCGCTGACAGAATTGGCCGTGCAAATGCGTCACCCACAATGACCACATCTGAAACTCGATACTCTTCCACTTGGCCCAACAGTAGATCTGGGTCTAGGCCCAGCTTAGACGTAGTGACCACTGTGCCGCCCAACAACATGGGTAAGAAACTGCCCAGCCATATGCCAGTACCATGCATCAATGGACACGCTGGCAAACTCACAGGCGGCGCTTCGATCTGCTCAAGAAAGCCCAGATATTCCGACATATTTTTTGGCGGCGTAAGACCTCGACCAGCCGCGCCCATGCCAATAAGAAATTCTGCAAACGCGCCCACTGGATACATAACGCCTTTGGGCATTCCGGTAGTGCCGCCGGTGTAGAGCATGTAAACGCCTTCTGGATCTTGGGCAACTCTGGGCGCGGGTTTGTTTTGCCTGATGGCGCGCTCATAATCTTCGGCGCCCTTCAGTAGCGCTTCAGTGCCATCATCTACCTGCACGAACAACTTCACTTTTGGCAGGCGGTCCTTAATTTCCCAAATGCGCATGGCATAAGAGGACTGGAAAAAAATCACCTCGGAGTCACTGTTGTCCAGCAGGTAGACCAGTTCATCAGTCTTGTAGCGGTAATTGACGTTGATGGGGCATCCCCCCACTTTAAAAATAGCGAACTGGGCCTCTTGGTATTCATTGCGGTTGTGCATATATAGAGCGGCTTTTGCACCCGGCCCCACGCTGTGGGCTGTGAGCAGACTGGCTATTGATGCGGCACGCTGTTCGAACTCGCGCCAACTGGTGTAGCGTCCATCAGCAATAGTGGCTGTGCGATTGGGGTAGGCATCGCTAAGCGCCTCCCAAGCAGATGCAAAATGAAAATCCATACCCTCTCCTGTTCAGCCTTTAGGCGGCAAAAAAATTGCTGTGAAAATATTCCCCTCGGAAATTTGCCCCAGTCCGCACTCTCCTAGAGGTAGGGCAAGATCTCCAATACAGCCAAGAATACTGTCTGAATTGTAGGCAAAGGTCCACGCTGAGGTTCTGGCAGATGGCACCCTGAAATTTAAGTCCCTGCGGCCTGTACTTGCACTCATCCTGTCTAGCAGTCGGCGCTTTGTTGGCTTATTCGTCTGCCTATTTATTTGTCTATTCGTCTGCGTATTTGTCGACCTATCCGCCCGTTTATCTGTCAGTCTATCCATCCGCTTAGCCATCTACGCCTTTAACCGCACTCAGTAGTTGGTATGCTTCAAGCCAATTTTTAGCAAATTTGACCATTGTTTGCACATGAATTGACCATTTCCCCCATCAAAACAACGTTTTTGCTCGATATAAAGCTGGCACGGGATTTGTAACGTTACTGATATAGGCGGTACCGGAGTCATAGGTCTCCGAGGTTTTAACAGAGGTTTAACAAACGTTTAACAGATGGAATGGAAACGCTATTTACCGCCTTACTACTTTTACCAATTGGAGACTAAACCAGTGAAAGGGCAGCTACGTATATCTCGCGTTAGACGACCACGAGCAACTTTGTTAGCAATACTGATGCTCGGAGGCGCATATTACTCACTAGGATTGTGGGTTCACGGTCAGCAAATTGTTGACCACAACCCTCCCGTGCAAGTTGCTGAGCAGCAGGTTATACAGCAAATAGACGAGCAAATTGAACAAATGAGCAAGCGCATTGTGAGCGTGGTACATAAGCCTGGTGCCAACATTATTAGGATTGTTCATGCGCTGTAGCGCAGTTTAGCTGAGTTAGAACTGTGCTGTGGGTTAAAGCGATAAGACACGCATACATATAAGGAAAGATATTGTGAGTTGGAAAAAAAAGTTACATCTAGACAACATCTATTTGGATAAAGACAACGCTTGGATCTTCGGTGTTTGCGCCGGCATTGGCAAAGCCCATAATTTGGCGCCACAACTGGTCCGTGTATGCGCCATTATCAGCGGTCTGTTCTTTGCCAAACTCACCATTGCGATTTATTTAATTGCTTGGCTTATGTTCGACGACACCGCCCCACAGGCTGAAGTATTTCGCGCTGACGATTAGCCTTTTACAATTTGGCAGACAGCGGCCCAGAGGTTTTCAGCATTTTTACCGTCAACTTCATGCCGCTTAATTTGGTAGAAATCTTCACCGGCAAGTACCCTAATGAAGGTGCCAGCCAGTAACTCACCCGCCGATGCACACTGCCTTCCACATATTCGTAGGGCTCTGACTCTACTTTGATAACAGTAATAGTCTGTCCGGCAACAGACATTTGGGTAGTAGCCTGAGCAACTGAAAATCTATAACGGCCAATTGTGTCGTCCACATAACTCAAAGGAACACTCTGTTTAGTATTCGGCTGAGTACTGATCTGAGTACTGATCTGAGTACTTTTTCCGTTCTCCCCCAAAGCACAGGCCAGCGCAGCAAATTGACTGAGCTTATCGACATAAATTGCGTCATCTAACGGCAATGTTACTGCCTGTGGCTGGGCATCTGGTGTTTTTGGCCCCTGAGTTAACCCTTGGTAGTGAATCTGTTTCTTCAACCAATCAAATGCTACGGCATCATCAAACCGCCAACCGGGGCTAAAGCCACTGTTCTGATAACTGTGTAAACGGTAGTCGCAGTTGGCCAAGGAAAAAACTGACTGGTGATTATTCGCTGCTAAAAAGTGATCTACCTGACTTGTCGCTGTCACTTGGCGGCCATCCCACTGAACCTCAACTCGCGCCTTCAGACCCACGGGTAACCCCAATAAGTACACGCCGTATTCCCAGTTGCCCGCCATAGCGTTGGCAATGACCAGACCATGATCTGGCGCTGGCAATTTTTCTTCGTAACTTTCCAGCGCCTTGTGGCCGGTCGAATGCGTACCCTCACCTTGAGCGTGGCCTAAGGGCGGCAGCACAAGGAGCATAAGGATCAGCGGGAGCAAATTTAGGCTACTTGTTAGGCGAGGGCTTTGAGAGAAATAGAGTGCTCGGCAAATTTCAGTCGTTATCACTTTTGGGGTCGTTATCTTGTTGTTGGGTTTCACTCGGCAATTGAATTGCTGCACTGGGCTGCTCAATTGCTGGTGTGGGCGTGTTGGGTGAAGCGTCTCGCCACTGTTTGAAGCTTTCAAGCTCGGTACTCAACTGAGCAATGACATAACTTATGACTGCTGCGTCATCGATAAACCCCCAGCCGAATAAAAAGTCCGGCACACCGTCTAGTGGTACCACGAAATAGATAACGGCGCCGGCAACACTGGCGATGGCTTGTGTAGAGATGTCTCGATAGTCGCCGGCTATGTAGGCCTTGAGCAAATCGATCAGAAGACCCAACTGCTCGCCTACGGCTTTAATTTTTTCGCTACCGCTGCCATTGAGCTTTTTCGCCGCCTGCACTACCAGCCGCTTAAGCCCATTTGGATTGCTCAGCAGTTGCGCACCTCGGCGCAGATAGGCACTAAATCCTGAAGGCACCTTTTGGCTCATAGCTAAAGGTCTGCCTCGTTCGCCAGCGCGGAACTATTTGTGCTGCTTGGTTTAGTTGCCGTCCAGGAAACTTGGGGCGCATAGCTTGTAACGTTCTGACGAGCAAAAGAAAGCACCCAGCGTACAAATGTTTTGCTGTGTGTGTCTTTCGTTAGACTATTTATACCTTGAGAATAAACTCGTTCACCTAATATCTCTTGCCTATGGGCCATCAAGGCCCGAGCATAATCTTTATTGAATTCGGGGTGACCTTGAATTGTGATGACCTGATTATGCATAGTGAAGCCAGCCATTGGGCAAAAGTCATTGCTGGCAAATAGCTGGGCGTATTGCGGCAATTGCTGCACCTGGTCTTTATGACTGGAAAGCAAACTGAGGTCTTGTGCCCCCCCTGCCATCCAAGCACGTTTTTCCACTTGGCTTGTATGTATGCCAACGGCCCATCCCGCAGGTGCCGGCGCTACAAGACCACCAAAAAAGTGCGCCATCAGTTGATGCCCAAAACAAATGCCAATGAGCTTTTTCCCCCGGTTTAAGGCACGGGCGATAAACTGAGCTAACGCAAAGATCCACTGCTCGTCGTCATACACACTCAGGCGACTACCGGTAACAATATAGACATCACACTCAACCGCCTCTGGCATGGCCTCTTGGACAACATAATTGGTGAACCTAATGTGCGGGTCTTGCTCAAGGAACAGGTCCATAAACATGTTCGGATAATCACCGTGCACTGGCTGCAGGTGCTCTAATACCGAATCAGTTTGTAGAATGCCGATATGCAAACTCATCAAATAATCTCGAAATAACGTTCTAGCTGCCAACTATTGAGGTTGCGCTGATATTCACGCACTTCCCAATGGCGGCTCATCACAAAGTGATCAACAAATTCATCGCCCAGATAGCGTCTGGCAACACTTGATGTATCCAAGGCGTTCGCTGCGTCCCCAAGGTTGGTGGCAAACTTGGCATCAACCGGCAAATCATCTTCTACATCATAAGCGTTCCCTTTGATCGGTTGCCCGGGATCGAGATTTTGCCGAATACCTTCTAAAGCGGCGCTGAGCATGGCCGCTGCCGCAAGGTAAGGGTTGCCATCGGCACCACCCACCCGGCACTCAATGCGCTGACTACCGCCATCACCGGGAATGACCCTAATGGCCGTTGTACGATTTTCAATACCCCAGGTTGCCGCAGTAGGCGCCCAAGCACCTTTAACTAGGCGTGTGTAACTATTTATAGTAGGTGCTAAAAGCGATAAGAATTCCGGTAGATACCGCTGCAGCCCTGCAACCGCCTGGCGCTGCAATAACGACATGCCCCGCTCACAACTTGGGTCAAAGAATGGGTTAGCGCCCTGAGCATCTGCAACGCTAAAATGAAAATGTCCGCTCTGACCCGGATAGTCCATAGACCACTTTGCCATAAATGTGGCCATAAGCTCTTGGCGTTGGAAAAACACCTTGGTGAAGGTTTTGAACAGGGCCGCTCGGTCTGCAGCCTGAATACCCACTTTAGATTTGAGCGCTGCTTCCCATACACCGGGGCCGGTTTCGCAATGCAATCCTTCAATATCGCACTCAAGCGCACGGCAGTAATCTAGCAGTGCGTTAAAGCGCTGGGACTCTACCGAGGAGCGTATTAGGGAGTAACCAAAATTACCGGGGGTCAATGGGGTGAGTCCGCGATAGCCTTTATCGCGCACGCTATGGGGCGTTTCAGCGAAGACAAAAAATTCGTATTCAAAGCCGGAGCGAACGCTGAGTCCCATGGCTGCATATTCAGTCAGCACATTTTTTAGCCGCGTACGGGGACACAAAGGATGGTCGGTGCCATCAGGCCCGACAAACTCGCCAATAAAATAGGGGCAATTTTCATCGGGCAGCCAACGCTCAGTTTCCACCAAGAGGCGAAAGCTTGTGTCGGGAAATCCGGTGTGCCAACCCGTGTAGCTACCCGCGTCGTAGAGTTGGTCATCCACATCCCAACCAAAGATGCAGTCACAAAACCCGCCTTGTTTTTTCAGCAGGCTGATAAACTTGTCGATGCCTACGTATTTGCCACGAATCACGCCATCTATGTCGGTCAGGCCTAACTTGACCTGACTAACCCCGCGGTCGGCGTAATGGGCAACTTTTTGCTGCAAGGTCTCGGCGTCAATATTGCCTGTCTCTGAACTTGTGTCTGACATCAGCCTACATCCTCCTATCCGATTATTTAGACCATTAGCGCGCGACTTAGCGCCGCTCATTGATAATGCCTAAAACTTATGACAAATGCGTATTTCTCGGTTGTTTTTCTTACAAAATCCAGTTTTTGATTTTCTATTGGCCAGAGAGACCTTTGGAACGAGTGTGCGAGATTTCCTTCAAAAGTCCAGAGGTGTTACTAAGCGACCCACAAGGTGCTAAACCCTTGCTATATAGCCACTTTTTTATCCACGCGCCCTGTGGATAAGTTTGAGGATAACTTGTGGCATTAACCTGTATATCGAGTGCCAATTATTCAGGTTGAATTTCAATTTCATCAAAAAAATACAGTAAAAACTATTAAATTCAATGGGTTAGGAGAAAGTTATACTATTTAAATTGAACGTTCGCCGCCATGTTACGACTTATCATAGTTTTGTTTTCTCATGTGCATAAAGCAATCCGTTTGCATGTAAGTGGTTACTAACCCGCAAAGCCCTACGGGCAATAAATTTCCTCTAATTCAGCCTGACTTGTCACGAAATCAAGGCGTTAGAAATATGACAACAAATACTTTATGCGGCGTAGATATTCGCCGATTTAGCGTTTTTTAACTAGATCCCAGTCAATTATTGCTAGAGGCGTTTAAAGCCGCAAAATTGCCCTAAATAGGCACAAAAAAAACGCAAAAGAGGCACAAAAAAGGGGCAAATCAAGCTCAGCAAGGACCCCAAAAAACAGAGGCCAATTAGTGCATTAAATTAAACATCTTGCGGCGGTACTTGCCAGCGATCTCATTACCCTTGCCCAACATGTTAAACACACGAATCATTGTCAGCCGGCCTATGTCTTCGCGGAATTCACGATCACCGCGCAAAATTTCCATGCAGCTGTCCAAGCCCTCTTCGTAACGCTCGGCAACAATGAGTTGAATTGCGAGCTGGTACCGAGTTTCAAGATCATCGGGGGCATTGCCAATTGCTTGTTCAAGCACCTCTAGCGTGTCCATTGCAGCCACTTCCTCGACAAACTCCAACCTGTTCTGGGGCCGCTCGCGATCAGCAGTGCCGTCTGGGATAGAAGCCAATACGGTGCGCGCATCATCTAAGTCGCCTTTACGCACCAGCACATCGGCTAGCTCTACCCGCAAAGATTGATTTTTGGGTTCCTCTTGAATGCTCTCCTGCAACACGGCAGCTGCACCAGCGAAATCGCCACTCGCGAGCATAGAATCTAGATCGCCTTTAATGGCATCAGCCGCAGACTCGGTGAGCCCATCCAAAATAGTACGCAGCTGCGTTTCATCGGCGGGACCGTCGATTTGCTCGGCCATTTGTCCTAGGTGGATTATGCGAATGCTGGGCAAGCCTTGCACCTGAAGCCGCTGAGCCAAATTCTGATCAATGGCCACATCGGATAATGCCAACACAAACTTGCCCTGATATTCCGCAAGCAACTGTTCTAGTAATGCCCTGCCCTGAACTGATAACGGAATTTGCTCGGCCCAAAATAGTACGACAACGGGCATAGATTGAGATTTGTCGATCACGTCGGTTTGGAACGATTCAACGGTAACGTGGATTGGCGCGTTAACTTCCATGAATAATGAGTCCTTTTATTGGATCACGATTTCTGCGCGATCTGTTGATGAGTAATGTGTTTATAAATTCGCGGATTTGGCTAATTAATTTGCGTTGGCACAATTGTTTTTCAGCTATCAAAAATTCCAGAGAATAATGAGCGTGACCGCTCAAATCACTTTGTCGAAGGAAATCTGCCGTGTGAGTGGTTTTTTACCGATCCAGTCAAAGCCTTCGTTTTGCGTGGCAACAACCAAACTCGCCACCTGATCCTGAAGCTCCGCAAATATCTCGTCGACCAAATTAACCGCATTGTTCTGGGCGCTTACATGGCCAATGACAACGTGCAGGTCTTTATGCGCTAACAGTTGCAATAGGTCTCGCGCCTGAGCATTAGAAAGGTGTCCGTGATCTGCCGCCACCCGGCGTTTCAGCGCTGGCGGGTAGGCTCCGGCAAACAGCATATTACGGTCGTGATTCGCCTCTAAGAGTAAATGCGTGCAGTGTTCGAATTGCTTCACCACGTGTGGCGTTACACTGCCAAGGTCTGACAACACACCGATCTTGGTATCGCCCTTAGACAAGACAAATTGCGTGGGTTCTCGTGCGTCATGGGGCACACGGACCGGGTTGATCAAAACCCCTTCAACTTCGAAGGACGCGTCGCCATCAAAGGCATTGCAATGAAAATCTTGCGGGCTGTTTTTCAATGTGCCGTGAGAGGCATAAACGGGAATGGCATAGCGATGAGACAAACCTGCCACACCGGCAATATGGTCACTGTGCTCATGGCTGACCAGAATGGCGGTGATGTCGCCGGGGCTCATTTCTAGCCGCGCTAAGCGTTGCTCGGCTTGCTTGCGGTTAAAGCCGCAGTCGACCAAAAAAATGGCGTCGCCAATAGCAACCAACGTACCGTTGCCACGACTGCCACTGCCAAGGGAAGCAAAACCTCCCATTAGGTGGCGAATTCTCTAATCAATACGAGGATCTGCTGGGCTTTATCGGCATCGCTCATAGGCGCGCCGTTTTGTACGACGATGACATTAAAGCCAGTGTCGGCATCTTCCGTCATCTGAATCAGCGCGTTTATACGTCTGGATTCGCTGTTGCAAGAAAAGGTGATTCGGCATAAAACGCCGTTACTTGCTTCGCCAGAAAATAACGCGGTAGCAATGGTCACATCGTACTCACCGGCGTCGCTGTTTTGTTCGTTTACCTCTATCTCGGCATTCTTCATGGCTTGACCCAATGTCGCCCATGCTCGGTTACGGTCAAGATACAGCTTCAGCACTGGCACGCCGTCGGCATTGCGCGACAAATCAGTCTTTGCGCTAGCACCAATTTGCAGAGCCACTTTTGAAACAGTTGTCTCAGCAACACGCGCGGCAATGTAGCCACCAATTTCGTTCAGCAGGCTGCGCTCAGCGGCGGCTAAATTTGACTGCAAAGCATTTAAGGAAACCACATCATCTGCAGCGATTTCGCCTTGCGCATCGTTTTCGTGGCGGATGTGAACTTCGGTAGACTGGGGCTGCAAGCCCTGCTCTACGCGAATGAGGAACCTATCTTTACCTATGCTGGCTTCGGGGTCAGCCTCTTCACCGCGTCTGTTATTGCGCAGCAGGGTACGCACCACGTCACGATAATCTTTGTCCTCTACGGTTAGCCATGCGGTATTAAGGCGTCCTACTTCGGGTCTATCCGACGCTAAAACAATGCCGTTATCAGCAAAAAACTGCTTCATCTTGGGCCAGGCTGTCGTGGCAGGCTCAGGCACCACTAACCAATTACGTCCGCCTAAAGCTTGCAAACGCACCTCATCGCGGTTGTCACTGGCGTAGAGTGCATCGGGTAGCGGTGGTCTTTTCGGATAAAACGAAGCATTGCGTTGCTCTGGAATCACCGGCACCGGAATAGGATTCTTCACAATGCTGTTATCAAGATCGCTGGGAATTTGTAGCGGCGGTAGCGGCTTGGTGTCGATATAGGAAGCTTCCTCCTCGCCACCACCAAACCATCCGCAACTTGTGCTTAAACTGGCAAGCAACAATATCGTCATTAATCTCATTTAGCAGCTCCGGCTGTAGTTACTGCGTCACGCACTGTCTCATGATGCTGGGCACTCAATGGAATGAGGGGTAAACGAATACCACCTTGCATGCGGCCTAATTCACTGAGTATCCATTTTGTAGGGGTTGGCGATGATTCTACGAACAGCGCACCGTGCACTGGTTGCAGTCGTGCATCTAACTTGCGCGCATGTTCATGATCACCCTTCAGGTAACTGGTGCAAAATTCCGACATCAATTCTGGCAGCACATTAGCGGTCACCGAAATTGTGCCAGCTGCACCTAAGGTCATCATTTCCAGCGTCTGCGCATCTTCACCTGAAAGCAGGAAGAAGTCGTCTTGGGCTGGCCCAGTTAACACGCTCTTAATCCCCGAGATTCTCTTAGCATCGCCGCACGCGTCTTTAATACCAACGATATTAGAAAAATTCGCCAGCCTTGCTACCGTCTCTGCGTGCATATCGCACCCGGTTCTAGGTGGCACGTTATACAAAACAATAGGCACCGTAGTGGCTTCAGATATCGCTTTGTAATGCTGGTACAAACCCTCTTGAGTTGGACGATTGTAATAAGGGGTTACCAACAAGCAGGCATCTGCGCCCAATGCTTGGGCTTCCTGAGTTTGGTGAATGGCTTCGGCTGTAGAGTTACTGCCCGTGCCAGCAATGACCGGAATACGCTTGGCGACTACTTCAATAGTGCGTTTAATCACCTGCAAGTGCTCATCAGTGTCTAATGTCGCTGATTCACCCGTAGTGCCCATGGGTACAATACCGTGAGTACCACTCTCAATATGCCACTCTATAAGGCTGTCCAAAGCCACCCAATCGATGTCGCCGTTGTCGCGCATTGGGGTAACTAGGGCAACAATACTCCCTGTCAGCATAAGGTTCGCCTATGTGGTTTATTTAAGGGCGAAATGGTACGCAGGCATGGTGTAGGTAACAAGCTTTGAGTCACCGTGGCACCACATATCGCACACATTTACGCCATTTTCTTAGAATCTATTGTAACTTTCTTTGTTCAGCCGCCCATCAGTGTTCAATGAGCAAACTCTTGCGCAATAGGCGGTCGAGGTGTCTGACATGAGCTTGCGTGGAGGCATTCAATCCTGCCATAGACCGGGCGCTGGCTTTATCCTTCATGCTCGCCGCCAAATCCTCTAATTGCACCAGTACCGCCGAGCGCGCCAGCGCGTCAAATTTACCCCCACCACCATTAAGTATTTTCGCTAAACGGGTCACCAGTTCAATCTGTAGGTATTGACGAAAACTACTGACATCTCCGCCCATATCCGCGGCAAAAACACCTTGGGTAAGATCGCCCATCATTTGCCCGAGCTGATATTCATTGCCATAAGCACTTGAGTCGGTAATACGCTGCAAGGTTTTGGGGTGCAGCAAATGCGCCAGAACATTCTTTTGCACGGACAAAAACATTTGATGAATTTTAGGGTCTTCTGGGTCGTCATAGAAGTCAAAGCCCCTGCGCTGCTGTTGCAACTGGCTAAACAGCGGTTGCGATTGCGCCAACACATCTGGGGCAAAAATGTAGTCGTTGAGCACTTTCATTGCGCGCCGCTGCTGCTTGGCAGAAACCGGTTCATAAGGTGAAAGCTCTGAACTGCCGGGCGGCAAACGGTTAATGTGCACACCGCCAACGTAACGCGAAACCACCCCTGAGGAGCGCTTAAACTGATTCATTAGCACCACGTAATGGTTATATAGCTTTTGATAGCTTGCGCCTTGATAAGACTCAGCCAGCTGCACTTGTACAGTTTGCAAATGTTGCAAACGCTGCTGAGCGTAGCCGATGGCATCGCTGCTCAAGTCATAAATATTAATGTGTGGGTCGATACCGCGCCCGGGTCGGCGCATGTCATCCGCGTCATTACCGTAAGTCAGCTGAGGCTCGCTGGCCCTGGCCAAAATTTCTTCAAGGCGCTGGGCTTCATCAGCACTGGCAAATTCAGAGTAGGCATACGTAATGGCCCAATCATCGTAAGGCCCCGGGCGATTTTGATAAAACAGTGTTTGCGGCTTGTTACTCGGCGCAACATTCACCGCTTCATAATCCATGACCGACGCAGAAAGGCCTTTTTCAGCCACCGCCACAGGATCAAAAACATCGGGCAAAAGCTGACTGGCGCGCATGTTGTGGGTTAAGCCTAGGGTGTGACCAATTTCATGCAGCGTCAGCATATAGATGCTGTCTTTTATCAGCTGTTCACGCAGCGCATCTGGAGCGCTACTCATAAGCAACGCTTGATCTGCAAACAAAAAGTCCGCCTGCATCTGATAACCCAAATCACAATACTTGCCGTGCTTTCCCGCTTGTTGAGCACTGCTTGGAGAAGGCTGTAATAAGTCCTTTATCTTAAGTCGACTGGTCAGATAAGCGAATTCCAACATGATGTCAGCGCCAATAATTTGGCCTGTGCGCGGATTTGAAAAAGACGGTCCGTAACCCCCAAAAGGCGGTGTGGGTGACGAGGTCCAGCGCAACACGTTGTAGCGAATGTCTCCGGCGTCCCATGTGGCGTCATCAGGTTGCACTTTTATTTGAATGGCATTGCTAAACCCTGCTTTCTCGAAAGCACTGTTCCAGCTCAGACCTGCGGTTTTGATGAGGTCACGGAACTCATAAGGCGTGGTGTTTTCAATCCACCAAGTAATGGGTTCAACGGGATCGGAAATTTTTGCTGTTGGGTCTTTTTTCACCAAATGCCAGCGATTCACCACATCTCTGTACGGCGCGGCTTCGCGGCTGGTCAGGTCAGTAATACGATCGGTAAAATAGCCAACCCGGTAATCGTCTCTGCGCGGCTGGTACTGGTTTGCTGGCATAGCAATAAAATTGTGCTGAATAATGGCGCTGACATAACGGCTATCGGTAACGTCTTCACCCCCGCGTACTTTAGGCGCTTGGTCTTCATAAACCAGATCAGTCACCACCAAAGTATTATCAGGATAGCTGGCAAGCTTAACTATTTTCGAGCGATCCTTATTCAGCTTGCCTAGCGTGAAAGCTTTGCCCGGTTTTTCGTCGGGGCGAGGTGAGGCCTTAATTTGGCTCAAGGCTTCACCGAGAAATACGCCCCCTACATCAACCAGAATATCACCGCTGGCTTTATCTTCAGCCACCACTTTTGCGACAGCTAACACAGCGTCTGGCACATTGGCATCTTGCGCACGACTTAATGGACTTTCTGGGTCCAAGTAAAACAGCGTATTGACTTGCACAAATTCAACGCGATTAAAGTGCCGGGTAATTTTGAGTACTTTGTTGTCTCTGTATTGGCCACGAAAGTGCCCACCTTCCACCACACCATCGCCTAATGTGACGGTATGAATAAATTCTTTACCTAACTGGTCTGGCTTAATGCGAAGGTGAACTGAGCCGTCACTGGGCTTTCGATACAAGGTGAAAAAACCAGCAATGACTTCGTTATCTTTGATAACCGCTTCTATGGTTTTAATTGCATCCTTGTCTGCTGCCGCGCCCGCCTTCGCAGATGCATCAGCTTTGTCCTCACCGCACCCCACCAAGGCCGTAGCCACGCAGAGACTTAGAACGAAACTTTGCGTCAAAAATCTGTGTAATGGTCTCATCGCACCAGTCCTGTTTTACTATTTTTAAAATGGTTTTTGGCAGTCTACTTAACCCTAATTTGGGCCTTGATTTGGACCTTGATTCAAGCCTTCATCGGGGCTTTCTTCCAGGTCAGGCCAAGCTGAATAAATGGCCTTAATCAGTGTCGCCAGGGGAATAGCAAAGAAGACCCCCCAGATGCCACCAATACCGCCGAAGGCCAGCACCGCAATAATAATTGTGATGGGGTGCAGGTCCACTGCTTCAGAAAATAATAGCGGCACCAAAACATTGCCATCTAAAAACTGGATAAACATGTACGCCAACATGATCCACCCCAAATCTAGTGACCAACCGAACTGCAAAACTGCCACTGCAAATACAGGCAAGGTCACTACGGCTGCGCCAACAAAGGGAATGAGTACCGATACGCCAACGATTACTGCCAGCAACGCGGCGTAATTTAGGCCAAACAGAATAAAAGTAACAAAGGTGACTCCACCCACGATCAAAATCTCCAACACTTTGCCGCGCACGTAGTTGCCCAGCTGGGCGTTCATCTCTAAACCAACAGAATCTAACAGCGGGCGTTTCTTAGGCAAAATGGATGCCACCCAGTTCATGAGTGCATCCTTATCTTTCAAAAGAAAAAACACGGATATGGGTACTAAGACCAGGTAGATCAACAGGCCAAAAACAGAAAAAACTTGGGAAAATGCACTCTCAAGAATGGCGCCACTGACGTTACCTAATTCACGCGCGCCTTGTTCCACAATGGCCTCCACCTGCGCTTGGGTAACATATTCAGGAAAGCGCTCGGCTAAATTAAGCAACCCCTCTTGCAGGCGCGTTACTAAAGTGGGCACCAAACGGCCCAAACTCTGCATTTGCTGCCACAGCAGTGGCACGATGAGAAAAACAATGGCCATCACTGAACTGACAAACAGAAAAACGGAGATATTCACCGCCAAAATTCGCGGCATACGCATATTTTGCAGTCGGGTCACTAGGCCTTCTAACAAAAAGGCGATGACAAGCCCTGTCAGCACAGGTGCCAAAGCACCGCCAAGGGTGTATAGCAACACCATAATCAAACTCAGGGCCACCACTAGATAAACGGCATCTTCCTGAGAGAAGTAACGGTTCATCCAGCCACTGATTATGTTTAGAAAGTTCATGCTTTTTTCTGTATTAGGTAAACGAAGGTGCCGTCCTCTTCAGTGGACGAGAGCAGTATATGACCGCTTTGGGACGCAAACACTGAAAAGTCTCTAACAGAGCCGGGGTCTGTGGCCTGCACGCGCAATATTTGCAGCGGCTGCAGCTCATTCAGAGCTTTTTTTGCCTTCAATAACGGCATAGGGCACATCAAACCTTTGAGGTCTAAGTCGGTGTCTATATTGGTCAGCGTATTTTCCTCTGTGTTTATACCGGGCGATCCGCCGGTTGGGTCAGCATTGCTCATATTTTCCATCTCATTCATGGGCGAAATGTACCACAGGCTAATGAATTTAGCGCACTGGGCCTCAATTCTGGACTTTTTTTGTTCCATAACTTTCCTAGCAAGTCAAATAGCGTAGTATCAAGCCATGAACGCACCCAGCACGCCCTCAAACCGCAGCCTATTTCAACGCCTAGTTCGGCGCCCTCTTGTTAACATTCTGGAAAGAGCCGCCCTTGCCGCGTTTTTACTCATGCCAACGCTCAGTGCGTCCTCGCCTAACGACCTGCCCAGCCTTGGCGACAGCGCTTCACGCATTGTTTCACCGCAAATGGAGCAGCAAATTGGTGAGATATTTTTAAAGCAACTGCACGCGGCACTGCCCCTTTCAAAAGATGTGCTAATTCAGTATTACGTTGAACAACACATGTCCACGCTGGCTCAATACTCGAGTCTGCAGTCGGCCTTGAACACCGTTGTGGTGGTTGATAACCCAAACATCAATGCGTTTGCCGCACCTGGCGGCATTATCGGCATAAACCTAGGCCTCCTTATTTATGCGCAAGACAGTGATGAGTATTCCTCGGTTATGGCCCATGAAATGGCCCACCTCAGCCAGCGACATTTCGCTCGCGGCATTGAAGCGCGACAAACCTCAGCCGTTCCAAATTTAGTCGGTCTGCTCGCCGCAGTACTCGTTGGCGCTGCCGGTGGCTCGGATGCAGGGCTCGCCGCTTTAACAACTTTTCAAGCTGCTGGTCAGTCAAAGCAACTGCGCTTTAGCCGCGACCGCGAACAAGAGGCTGACCGCATTGGGCTGAATACACTGGCCCGGGCCAACCGCGACCCAGAGGCTATGTCGCGTATGTTCGAGCGAATGCAGCGGGCCTACAGATTCACCAGACGCCCCCCAGAATTTTTGCTCACCCACCCGCTGTCAGAAACCAGAATAAGTGATGCTAAGAACCAGGCACGCCAGTACGCAGACCAAGTGAGGTTGGCAACCAATCTAGAGAACCAACGAGATGCTTTTGACTATCAACTGATACGCGCTAGGGCCAGGGAACACTACGTCACCAAGCCCGGTGCCGAAATTGAAACCTACCGAGACAAGCTTGAAGACGACCCAAGCGATCTGAGTATCCAATATGCGTTGGCGCTTTCTTTGAGCAAGAACAAAGAACACGATGAAGCCATAAAACTGGTTGAGAATCTGTATCGACAAAACCCACGCAGTGTTCTGTATACCGGGGCATTGGCTGAGGTGCTGATTAACGCTGAACGACACGGCGAAGCCCAGCGCTTGCTCAAAGCGACACTGCAGCTATACCCTGCGAATTTCCCTCTAGAAATGCTGCTGGCGCAAAGCAAAATTGCCACTGAAGATTTTATGGACGCTGAGTTGCTGCTAGAAAGCCAAGCCAAACGACGGCCCAAAGATGTCAATGTATGGTATGAACTGGCGGAGACATCAGGCTTAGCGGGCAATGTCACAGGGGTGCATTTAGCCAGAGCAGAATACTTTTATTTGAACGGTGCATTCCACAGAGCCATTCAACATTTGGAGTACGCTCAACGCTTAGTCGATGACAAAAATTTTCAGCTGGAAGCTAAGTTGACGCAAAAGATTCAAGACCTGCGCACTGAAATCCGCAGAGCTAACAGCTGACCGCGAAAAGACTGAACGCCACAACAGGCTTAAGCTCAGGTTGAGATTAAGCCTGAAAGGCCAACATACGATCCAACGGCATTTTTGCCCGCACACCCAACTCCGGGTCAACGAGAATCTCATTAGATGAGCGATAAGCGGCGTCTGTGAGTAGTCGATCTAAATTGCGCAGTTCATTCATAGCCATCCAAGGGCAATGAGCGCAGGAGCGACAGGTAGCGCCATCACCAGCAGTGGGCGCTTCAATAAACGTTTTGCCTGGATTTTCTCGGCGCATTTTATGAAAAATGCCTCGGTCAGTGGCGACAATAAAGGTCTCATTAGGCAATTCTTTTGCAGCCTTAATAATGGCACTGGTAGAACCCACCGCATCGGCAATATCAATCACTGAGGCCGGTGACTCTGGGTGTACAAGTACCCCCGCCTCTGGGTGGACCCGCAGCAAATCTGTCAACGCCTTAGCTTTGAATTCTTCGTGGACCACACACGCGCCGCTCCAGAGCAACATGTCAGCCTGAGTCTGAGTTTGAATATACGCACCTAAATGTTTATCTGGCGCCCAGAGGATTTTTTCGCCATTGGCTTTCAAACTTTCAACTATCTCCAGCGCGCAGCTACTGGTCACCACCCAATCTGCCAGCGCCTTCACCTTGGCCGACGTATTGGCGTACACCACTACCGTATGGTCAGGGTGGGCTTGAATAAACTGGGCAAAATCTTCCGGCGGGCAACCCAGGTCTAGCGAGCACTCGGCCTGCAACGTGGGCATAAATACGCGTTTTTCTGGCGAGAGTATCTTGGCGGTTTCACCCATAAAGCGCACCCCAGCCACGACCAAGTTGTCAGCCTTATGATCGCGTCCAAAACGCGCCATTTCCAATGAGTCGGAAACAAAGCCACCGGTCTGCTCGGCAAGGTCTTGAATATCGCCATCTACATAATAATGTGCAATCAACACCGCACCCTGCGCTTCTAGCTTTTCTGCTATTTGCGCCTTTAGCTGACTGCGCTCTGCGTCATCCAACGCTAAGCTGCCCACCAAGGGAACTTGTTCAGGCGAAAGACTGTAGTCTGGGAGGCTCTGGTTGGGCATATTGCGATTCATCATTGGTTAGGTAAGAAACAAAATTCTAGGTCCAAACGACATCAAATGCGAACACCTATATTGCACCTACCTATAGACGCGCTTAGAAGACACTCTAAACTCGCACAAAAGTGAGTTGAAACAACCCATAGTCAGCGACTCATTAAACCTACAGGCCAGCCAGCGCACAGCATCGGCGTAATTGGAAACCGCACAAGCAGATGAAAAAGAACACATGACAGCGAAAAAGATTATTTTTCTCATCACGCCCCCAGCAACCCACGCTCTGGATGAATCTCTGACTAAATCTGAGGCTGAATCAATAACTGAAGAGATCGCAGAGGAAAATCATCTACTGCTGCCCAAGGCATTTGCGCGATGCGGGTGGTCTGTTACCTGCGCCACCCACAGCGAACTCAGCCTGGGACCCCGCGGTATCGAGATCGCTGGCAACCCTGCATCCCACTACGATCTTATCTGGCCGGTGGGATTTGGCCCCAAAAACGGCTTCTTAGATAGAAGCGCACTACTGGCAAGCATTGAATCTAGCCGACTCATCAGCCCCATCTCTAAACAAATTTTGCATCACGGCAAAAGCGCCTGGGTTGAACATTGCCCAGAAACTCATATATCCAACAACCCCAACACCCTACTTAAAGTGTTGTCAGCTGAACAAGGGGCTTGGGTACTCAAACCTATGGCAGGCAGTTTTGGTCGAGACGTACAAATAATCAGGGCTGAACAGGGTTCACTGCTGGAAAAAATGTTTGCTCAAGCCCCCGGCATGTACTTTTGCCTGCAGCGCTTTCTACCGGAAATCACCCAAGGCGAAATACGCACATTGGTCGTTGGCGGGGAAATTATTGGCAGCTATCTGCGCAAACCTGCAGACGGGTTGCGCGCCAATTTGGCACAAATGGCCAATGCAGAAAAAACCACTCTCGAGGGACCGGCGGCAAAATTGGTTGCGACCATCCAGCAAGACCTCATAGATAACCGCATTGGCTTTGCGGCCATAGACACCGTGGGCCAGTGGCTGATGGAAGTGAACATTGCCAACCCAGGCGGGTTGGGCACACTGAACCGCCTATTTGATGAAGACTTTGGGGCAAAGGTTGTGCAGGCTGTTGAGCACTTTTTGGACTAAAAATGCGCAAGCCGTTTTTACGCAGAATCAATTAGCGCTAACTAAAAAACTCTGCCTTGCTGCTTAACTAAATAAAAGTCGCCATAATTCAGGGGCTAAAAAATTATACAGAGCCGCCATCTACCCTAATTACGGTGCCTGTGGTGAAGCTCGCAGAGCTGCTGGCCAGATACAATGCCGCCCCAACTATTTCATCAGGTCTGCCACCGCGACCTAGGGCTTGAGTGGATTTCGCTCTACGCTCGAAGGCGGGCATGTCCCAGGCTTTAGAAATATCCGTCAAAAATGGCCCTGCAGCAATACAGTTAACCCGGACATTTGGCCCAAGGGCAAAAGCAAATGATCGTGTTAACGCATTCAAGCCTGATTTCGCAGCACCATAAGGTTCAGATGCCGGCGAAGGAGAAAGAGATGCAACACTACTGATATTGATAATACTGCCGCCCTCGCCTTCTGCCATGCGTTCACCCACGGTGGCCATAAGACGAAACGGGCCTTTTAAATTGACCCCAATGACTTTATCGAACAATTCTTCGCTGACTGAAGACAGTTTGTCATACAAGGGCGACATGCCTGCGTTATTGATCAGTATGTCGATGCGCCCAAAGCGCTCGTACGCGGCCTCAACTAGGCCGTCAATCTCGCCCCAGTGACCAACGTGACAGCCGTAGGCCATGGCTTGCCGCCCCAAGGCCTCGATCTCTGCGGCCACACTGGCGCATGCGTCAGCCTTGCGGCTAGTGATCACAACATCTGCACCGCGAGCGGCCAACGCCAAGGCCATTTCTCGACCTAGCCCTCGGCTACCGCCCGTTACTAAAGCCACCTTACCGGTAAAATCAAACAGCTCATCCATGTGCACGCTCTCCCAAGCTCTCTATCAATCTAGTCAGTGAAAATCTGTAAGCATCAGTTGTAGCACCAAATGCCGGCTAGGTTAAGGCCTGTCTGCGGCTGTTTACCGCCAGGGATAACACCTTTGTGAAAAAATAAGCGGCCTAGAATACTGAGTGATTTGCAGGCGAAGATAAGGGTGCAGTGCAGCATTCTACTTTGGCTTTTTTCAATGCTAATATCTGGGGCGATAAATGGCGTTGCCATCAATTTATTGGGCAGTGGGGACTAGCGGCAACATAACCGCCACTCACCAAGCGCCAAAAATATTTGCGCCGAGTCACCGCTGAACAGACGACCGCTTTGCCATTACAGGCAACCCTATCAGAGCGGCTACTTATCGGATGAACCAAAAATTAAGGTCGACGCGGAATTTGCGCTTTTCATAGCACTTTGATTTGCGTTGCAAGTTACACAAGAAAGAGATTATTTAACGGGAGAAAAATATGGGAATGCTAGACGGCAAAGTTGCACTGGTCACTGGTGCAGGGGGCGGCTTGGGTCGCGCCCACGCCATTCTACTGGCCAAAGAAGGCGCTAAAGTGGTGGTGAATGATTTGGGCGGTGCTCGAGATGGCACGGGGGCCAGCGCTTCAATGGCAGACGGCGTGGTTGAGGAAATTAACGCAGCAGGCGGCGAAGCCGTTGCGCACTACGGATCTGTAACTTCCAGAGAAGACGCTGAAGGCATGGTCAAAGCAGCCGTAGACAGCTTTGGCAAAATCGACATTCTGATCGCTAACGCAGGCATTCTGCGCGATAAGTCTTTCAAAAATATGACCGACGATATGTGGGATGTGGTTATGGACGTGCACCTGCGCGGCACCTACTTAGTCACTAAAGTCGCATACGATGTGATGATTGAGCAAGGTACCGGCGGGCGCATTATTATGACCAGTTCCACCTCAGGCTTGCTGGGCAACTTTGGCCAAACCAATTATGGTGCAGCCAAAGCCGGCATTGCCGGTTTTATGCGCTGCTTGTGGCTAGAAGGAATGAAATACGGCATTACGGTAAATGTCTTGGCGCCCACCGCCACTTCACGCCTAACAACAGACATCTTGCCTGAAGACATCCAAGAGGACTTCCCACCCGAAGCAGTTTCGCCCCCTGTGGTTTGGCTGTGCACGGACGAAGCCAAAGATGTCAGCGGTAGACAGTGGCTGGTAGCAGGCAACAATGTCTCACTGCTGAGCTGGCAGGTCACCCCTATTGCCCAGCGCAGCGCCAGTGGCGATGTATGGGACGTGGCAGAAATTGGTGAGAAAATTCTCGCCAGCAAAGAAAATTGGCCACCGGTCAATCCATTACGCGGCGCTTAAAGCCGCCCTTCACTTTTATAGAGCGAAAAAATATGAACTTTGGTTTTACAGAAGAACAAAGCCTGCTCAGAGATCAAGTTGAGCGGTTTATTAAAGAGGCATGTCCAATGCCTAAGGTGCGAGAAATCGCCGCCAGCGATAGCCGTTTCGACAGCACACTGTGGCAGCAAGTGGCAGATTTGGGTTGGTTAGGCTTAACTATTCCAGAAGCACACGGCGGCCTAGGCTTAAAATGGATTGACCTCACTGTGGTACTTGAAGCAGCGGCGGAAGGCCTCTGTCCATTGCCCATTGCGTCACAGGCATTGGCCAGCGCAGCGGTGCTGACTTGTGGCAATGACAAACAGAAAAGCGAATGGCTTCCGGCTATGGCTTCTGGCTCCGCCATTTGCACCATTGGCTTGTACGACGAAGCCAACTGGATTGATCCTAAGGCTATAACAGCGCAAGCCCACGCCAGCGAAGATGGCTACGTACTCAAAGGCACGAAGCCGTTTGTTAACGATGCCGCAGCTGCAGACTACCTACTTTTAGCCGTCAACGCGCCTAACGGTTTAGCTTTAGCCGCAGTAGCAAAAGACAGCGTTAAGATTACGCATCAGCCAACAATGGATACCACTAAGCCAATGGCAAGTGTTGACCTAGACGGTGTGACTATCAGCGCAGATTTCTTGCTGCCAATGAGCGAAGACCAGTTGGCGTTTTTAACAGACTGTGGCGCAGTGGCCACCACAGCGGAAATGGTAGGCGCTGGCGCAGCCATTTTAGAAATGACCAGCAATTACGCCAAAGAGCGCATTCAGTTTGGTAAGCCCATTGGCCAATACCAAGGGGTTAAGCATCGTTTGGCTGATATGTATGTAGATTTAGAGAGCTATCGCTCGCTAAGTTACTACGCCGCATGGTCAGTAGATGATGACATTGAAGGCCTAGCAAAAGCCGTGTCTTTGGCTAAAGGCTATGCTTCAGATGCCTTTGCACAAATTGGCATAGACGGTGTTGGTCTGCATGGCGCCATTGGCTTCACCGCAGAATACGACGCACAACTTTATTTAAAGAGATCTAAATGGGCTCGTCCAATGTACGGCGACTCTGATTATCACATGGACCGAATCGCAACCTTAGGAGGTTTGTAATGGATTTTGATTACACCGCAAGCGAACAATCTTTTCGCGAAGAAGTACGCAGTTTTATTAGCGAAAACCTGCCACCCAAGAAAGAACGTGACAAAAACTTTCTCGCCAACTGGCTAGAAAAAGTCCGCGCCAAAGGCTGGGTTGGCTTTGCATGGCCGAAGGAATTTGGCGGCAGCGAAGGCGGCCTTATAGAACAAACTATTCTGCGTGAAGAAATGGCGCTGGCTAAAGCACCACCACTGGGCACCTCAATGATGGGCCTTGCTTGGGTGGGACCAGGCATTATGCAATACGGTACTGAAGAGCAGAAACGCAAATTCATCCCAGACATTTTGGACAGCAAAGTCACCTGGTGTACGGGTTATTCCGAGCCGAATCACGGTTCTGACCTAGCGGCTATTCAGTGCAAGGCAGAGCTTAACGGCGACCATTATGTGGTTAACGGACAAAAAATTTGGACCACAGGCGCGCCTTGGTCACAGTGGATTATTTTGCTCACGCGCACCCAGTTCGATGTGGAATCTAAGCACGATGGCATTACCTGTTTCTTAGTACCCATGGACGCACCGGGTGTAGAAGTTCGCCCCATACAAAATATGGCTGGCGACAAGCACTTTGCGGAAATTTTCTTCACCGACGTTCAAGTACCGGTAGAAAACAGACTGGGCGCTGAAGGCGAAGGCTGGAATGTAACCGTGTCTGCACTGGCTAACGAACGCTCTAGTATTGGTGAAGTAACGCAAATGTTTGAGAAGCTCGAGAACTTGAAAGAGTTGGTTAAAACCACAACCAAGCAGGGCCAACCCGCCAGCAAAGACCCAAAAGTCAGACGCACAATTGCACGCTTTGAAATGAAAGTTGCGGCCATGAAGTTTAACGGCCTGCGCTATCTGACAAAGCAAATTAAAGGCGAACCGCTGACATCGGAAACTTCAGTGAACAAGCTGCACCGTGCGAGTTTGGAAATTGAAATTGATGATTTTGCGGTACAGCTAATGGGGCAGGCAGGCTTACAACTGCGTGGCGGCGAAAGTGCTGTAGATGGTGGCACATGGTCGAAGTCGGCTTTGAACTGGCCAAACGTTGTCATTGGCGGCGGCACACCGAATATTCAGCGCAATATTATTGCTGAACGTTTGTTGGGTCAGCCTAAAGACTAGCAGTGAGTATTTGTTAGATGCCCATCGGGCGCAAATCTGGACCTCTCTAGATTTGCGCCTTGATCCTTGCCTTAGCCTTGCCTGCTTAATAACGCTTTCTATCTACCCTTAGACTTCTTCTTAAAAAGCGTTAAAAAACTTAAAACCAGCCTCAGTTTTTAACTCGCAAAGCGCCAGCTAAAGACTTTTTGCCATGTACCTTGGTGAAGTGCTCGCCCTGCCAAACACACTCACCGCCAACAAAGACTCCGCCCACTACACCATCTGACCTGTTAACCAGTTGATGACAGTCAAAGACATCACGATATTGATACTGAACATTGGCTTCGCCATCGTACTTAACCAAATTGGTGGGATCAAACAACGCCATGTCCGCACGCCCACCTACTTCCAAGCGACCCACGTCTAAACCAAAAAACTCTGCTGGCTCTTGAGTAAGGCGGCTCAGCATGTGGCTGAACACTTCTTCTGAATCTTGCAAGCCAATTTTTAGTGCGCGCAAGTTACCATCAAAGAAGGCCATGTTGGTCACGTGGGCACCACTGTCATTGAATCCAGGCAGCAGTTTGGGGTGTAGTAGCAATTGTTTGATCACTTCCGGATCTTTGTTTGCAGCCACGTAATGCCAATGCAGGTCGCGATCAAAATGATGCAGCAGAGCCAAAAAGAACTCAGCCTCATCAGCAATGTCTTTACCCATGGCGTCGAATGCGCGCAACTCCTCGGCGTCTTCAATGATCTCAGCCATGCCCAACCAAGCAACATAACGTTGGTAGATCCAAGCCATAGATTTATCTAACCATGGGGTCACCACGGATCTATATATAACCATATCGTTAAGGTCGCGAGTGAGGAATTCGTTTTCTATGCGCAAAATACGACGTAGGTGGGCAAGGTTAAACCCGCTCTTGCCGCGCATCCACATTTCACGAAAAGCTTCCACGAACTCTGGCTCGCTGAGAATTTCGCGACGTTTAGCAACATCCTCAAGTTCTGTCGCAATCAAACGGCGCAGCAAAGGGTCGGCCTCAGCGAGCGGACTGACTGCACCCTCAGAATAAATACGGAACGGTGCGCTCAATGCCTGCATGCGGAAATTACCCTGCAAAAAATCGGCATTAAGCATATTTGCAAAAAGCAGCGCACGAGATTTATTCATGCGGTTATTCACACTGTCGATGGCAGCAAGCGCTGTCACTTTAAGCGGCTTGCCGTAAATTCTGCCGCTACTGAGCATGAACAATCGAGAAGTCAGCAAACCATTGTCTGTAGCCGGTGTCATTTGCCACACCCGGTCGTGCTTACGCAGCACGTCAGTGAGCGCCTTGTATTCAGCAAAACTGGCATATTGAGTAGGTATGCGCTTTTCGAGATTAGGCTCGTTCGCCAAAAAGTGTAACGGCAGGCCATCAGTAGACATGCCCATATAACCGTCTTCTAGCGCCTCCTCTAAAATACCCGTCATACGCAATAATTCGGTACCGCTGGGCTGGCGACTGATGCTGTCTTGCAGCCCCATGACCTCAATGCGCAGCATGGAGTGAGGCAAAAACGGCGCCATATTAGCGGATAGCGGCAGTTCGTCTAAGTGCTCTAAATATTCCTTGGGCTTGGTCCATACCGCTTTATCCGCAGTTTTTGCTAACACCGACTTAGGTATATTTTCCACCCGGGCAAAGCAGTCAACTATAGGGTCTTGGCGTTCATTACGCTGGGCACCGAAAGCGAGTCCAATACTGCAATTGCCGACAACAACGCTCGTGGTGCCATGACGTACCACTTCCGGCAATCCTGGATCTAACTCCGCTTCGAGATCTTCGTGGGTGTGGATATCTAGCAAACCGGGAGTCAACCACAGGCCGTCTGCGTCATGTATTGTCTTGGTCTCACTGGTGGGTAAGCGCCCACCCAAAGCCGCGATTTTGCCATTTTTAACAGCAATATCACCCTGACGTCCGGGCCGTCCAGAGCCGTCAAACACCTTGGCGTTGCGAACAATTAAATCCCACTGCATTGAGGACACCTCTCCATAAAAAACAAGTTTACGGTCTTTCGCCGCAATAAACTGAACCCTGTAAGCGCAAAGTCCAGACTAAAGATAGACAAGCCAAACGGTCGTTGCCGTTTTTTATACTGGATCTCAGCTATGAGTCGGCTATTAGTCGGCTATGTTTAACCCCTATGTAACCTACGTATCGTCGAGCTATGCGCTAGCAGGCGCTTTAGTTAGCCCTCTGACAGAACGTAAACATATAAAACTGAGTATCGTCAGCAGTACAAAGACACAGCCACTGACCATCAGCGCACTCCCTACACCGTACACTTCTGCCACCCAACTGATAGGAAATACCCCAAGCGGCATTAACCCATGGGACATCATATCGATACTCATAATACGCCCACGCATGTTGTCGTCCACCGTCATCTGCAACATGCCCCGATTCAAAGACATATTCCAACTACTGAGCAGCCCAATGAAGGCGATAACAAACAGGGCGGCGATAGAACTTTGGGTTAATCCAAACAAGGCGGTTAACACCCCCCACACGCCGCAACTCAACAGCAACCACAGCCCTTTGCGGCGCAGCTCACCCATGCCCGCCATCAAAATAGACCCGATGATTGCCCCTGCTCCCATGGCAGAGATCAGCAAACCTAGGCTGTCGGCATGACCGCCCAACACATCTTCGTTGAAAGCGGGCAGCAGTGTGTTCAGTGGCATACCAAACAGAAAAGGCACAATGGACAAAACAATAAGCGCGAAAACTCTAGGGTGTTGGCCCACATAAAGTAGACCCTCGCGCATTTCGTTAAAGGTACCTGTCTTACCTTGTTGGGAGGCTAATCCCGGGCGGTCTACCCGCAGCACGGTCACCGCTGACATAAAGTAAAGAAAGGCAATGACCAAATAGACAATGCCCACACCATAAGAGGAAGTTTTGTCGCCCCCGGCGAGCCAAGCGATGAGTAATCCAGCCAGAGCAGGACCAATAATTCGTGACAAATTCCAACCCGTGGTATTCAGCGCCATAGCTGTGAATATCAATTTTTCAGGAATGAGTTCAGGGACGAAGGCATGGCGAGAAGGCATGGACAACGCCAGAATTGTGCCGTTAAAGAAGCCGAACCAAATAAAATCCCAAAAAGTGACCGCCTCGGAAAAGATAATGGCCGCCATAATCAAGGTGGCTAGACAGTTCAGAGATTGCGCGCAGACAATGACTTTGCGCTTTGACAGACGGTCAGCCAGCACACCACCGTATAGGGAGAATAAAACCGAGGGCAGCATGAAGGATAAGGTGACCCAAGCTAGGTCCATGGCCGAAGACGTGAGGCTGTACACCAACCAACCTCGAGCAATGATCTGCATATTCATAGCGAAAGAGGAGCCAAGGCTGCCTATCCACAACCAGCGAAAATTAGGCACTGCCAGTGCGCTGAATATGTCCTTGCTGGCCAAATCATTTCCCTCTTAGACTGATATCATAGCAGAGTGCCGCTCGCGCAGTTCATCTACTGCGACTGCTACTGCTACTGCTACTGCTACTGCTACTGCTGAAAGTATTTTTGTGCGATATTTTCTTGCGATATTTTCATGGTATGAAGAGAATATTGCGGGGACATCAAAAGCCTAGGGGATTAAACTCTCGCTCACCAAACTAAAACTTTCAGAATGAGACGCAAACTTCGGCACCAAATGTCAATTACCAGCAAACTGAAGCAGCTTTTAGTTAAACAGTTTTTTGTAAAACAGCTTTTGTAAAAAAGAGTTAAACCGAGTTAAAGAATGAATTTACTTAATATGTGGAAAACACTAAGAGATCAGCGCAGCGAAACCTTGGTAATGCTGGTGGCTTTGACCGCTCTGGGTATTGTTTCTCACCTTGTACCTCACAGCGCCGGTTTGTCCACAGTGGGCGCAATTGGCATGATGTCCGCAGCGCTATTGCCTCGGCATCTGCTACCGGTACCGGTTTTATTCACAGTAGTTGCCTTCGACCTGATACACGGCACCTACCAAATTGCAGCTATGGCTTTTGTCTACCTAGCTCACTTAGCCGCTGCTTGGTCGCTGACACCAGTACTTTCTCCGGTTAAGAAGAAAATTTCAGCACCCATCTTTGGCTGTGCAGCATTACTCAGCGCGGTGGTTTTTTACATCGTATCTAACGCCACCCCAATAGCGCTTGGATTTTATCCAAATACCCTTGAGGGCTGGGTGACCTGCTACATGGCCGGTCTGCCGTTCTTACTGAAAGGTATTTTGGCCAACTTGATCTTTGGCGGCATAGGCTTCGCAGGAATTTGGCTGGCACGAAAAGCCGCAAATGGTGACTTGGCTCGATTAAGAAACAGCTAGAGATGCTTCATTGAGGACAGAGACGGGCTGTCCTTGCCTCTCTTTCTTTCGCGGCTTTCTTTCGCAGCTTTCTATCGCTACGCTCTATCGCCATTATCTTTCGCTGCGCTGTTTCACCTTGTGTCTCTACCCTTGAATGGCGACTGAACCCTCGGCTAAAAAGCTGACCTAATAATCCAAACGGTAAGCCAAGCCAGCTTTACCTTCATCGCTATCTGCCGATGCCTGTCCAGGCAAATTCTCTTTTTCTTTTGTGTTTAGGGCATCTTGCTCCGCAACAATATAGCCCGCCGTTGGCGCAGCAAAATGTGTGCCTATTATAAGAACCGGACGGTCTGAGTATTTGGCTAAAAACGCATCCCGCGTAGTTGCAGAATCAGTTTGATTCTCGTCCGCAGTGGAAGACCAATCGGGATGAGCTATCTGGCACGGGTGATGAATCATGTCGCCAGTGATTACCGCCTCTTGGCCATTGGAGGTAATATGCACGCTGACATGGCCCGGTGTATGCCCAGGTGTGGGTTCCAACTGAACTTCAGCGCAAACCTGATGATTAGACGCCACCAACTTCGCCAAACCCGCTGCAAATATCGGCTCTACCGAATCTTCTATAACTGGTCCGTATTCCTGCTCTTCGGTGCGCCAGTACGCCCACTCCTCTTCGGCAAATAGATAATCCGCATTGGGAAAAGTAGGCACCCAAATCCCATCTACCAAGCGAGTATTCCAACCCACGTGATCTACATGCATATGGGTGCACAACACCGCGTCTATTTTCTCCGGAGCAAACCCCGCCGCCTCAAAACGCTGCAGGAAATCTCCCTGCATCATATTCCAGCGGGGGTAACTGCGAACTTTGTCGTTACCAATACAAGTGTCCACAACAATTGTACGACTGGATGTTTCGATCACCAGCGCATGCATGCTCAAAATAATACGCCCCTTTTCGTCAATGAAAGGGGCCAGCCAAGGCACAGCTTGCATTCGCTCAGGGGTCGCCTGAGGTAATAAATGCGGGCCTAACGAGGCTGTGGTCAGTTCTACAATTTGCGTTACCGTTACATCGCCAATCTGCCACTTCAACATAATCTCTCCCTCATATTGCCCTCACCCAGGTCTATTACACAGTTTTGATGAGCCTTCAGCGTTGCAAATTCCCGGTTTATGGTCAAACATCTTCATCTGACGAAAATTACGAAATATTGGGGAGTGAGCATGAGCGAAGCAATGAACTACGAAGGTATAGGCATCAGTATTGAAAACTATGTTGCTGTGGTTGAAATTCAGAAAGGCCCCAATAACTTTTTCGACACCCAAATGATTAAAGATTTAGCCGACGCCTTCGAGAAAATGGACGCCAGCAATGACGTTAGAGCCATTGTCTTGTGCTCGGAGGGTAAACACTTTTGTGCCGGCAACAATTTTGGCAGCGCTTCGCGCAATGAAGAACGCGCCGACCGCAAAATCGAAGACGGCAATCCACTTTATGCCGCAGCGGTAAAATTATTCGACACAAAAACCCCAGTGGTTGGCGCGATACAAGGCGCGGCAGTAGGCGGCGGTTTTGGACTAGCGGTGATGCCAGACTTCCGCGTGGTTTGCCCGGAAGCGCGATTCACCGCGAACTTTGTGAAACTAGGCTTTCACCCAGGCTTTGGTTTGACCCACACGTTGCCACGCCTTATTGGCCAGCAAAAAGCCAGCATGTTGTTTTTGACTGGACGCAGAATCAGTGGCCAAGAAGCTTTTGATATGGGTTTAGCAGATGTCATTACAGACAAAGAAAATCTTCGCGCCGAGGCCATTAAGTTAGCTGCCGAGATCGCAGAAAATGCACCATTAGCCGTGGTTTCTGTGCGCGCAACTATGCGCGATGGCATTGCAGAGGCTGTGAAGAAACAAACAGACCATGAAGGTTTGGAACAACACCGACTGCAACAAACCGCTGATCACCGCGAAGGCGTTAAGGCGGTGGGCGAGCGCCGTCCTGGTAACTTTATTGGCGCGTAGCGGTAAAAGCGCACTCAGCTGAAAGCTGAGTGCTTTTAGTTAGACTGGCGCAGACTCAGACGAGCGCGACAACGCCCTTTCATCTAAATCTTGTCGAATCTTTTGGTAGGCTTTTTCGTCAAGCTTAAAGCGACTAAATAGCAGTGCGCCGACAACATAGCAAACTAACGGAAATAGTCCGTATAGCCCAACCATCACCAACTGCACTTCCATTGTCTGCTCCTGATTTGGCACAAAGCCTGAAAACTCTAACGCAAAACCGGTCATCAGAAGCATGATGCCCAAGGCGCTTTTGTAAACAAAATTCCACGCAGCGAAATAAGAGCCTTCTTTGCGCTCGCCAGTCACGTGCTCGTCGTAGTCAATAACGTCGCCCTGAACAGAGGGTCCAATGGTGCCGCCGCAACCAGCAGCGAGCCCTGCAAATGCAGCCATAATCATAATCAGCCACAGGCGCTCCCCTACCGTGTCGAGGAAGGGCAAAAAGAACATACCGCCAAATGAAACACCGGTAAGCAGCATGCCAAAAATCCATACACGAATTTTGCCAAAGCGCTTAGAGAGAGGCAGCCATAAAGGCACCGACAAACTAGAGGGCACCATATAAGCCAATATAACGAGCGGCGCCCATGTCGGCGCACCCACTACATATTGAGTTATATACAACGTTAGCGCTGCAATAGCCGCAGATCCAACATGTTCAATAAATGTCACCACGATCAATAACCGAGCATGGGGGTTGTGCCAGATGTCGCGAAAGGCCTGTATGGGACTACCCTGCACCCTATTTTGAAATTCCGGCCGCTCACGTAGTTGGGTCACCGCATAGATGACCAATGCACTCATAACCAAAACGGCTACTAATGCGTAATCCTCGGCCAAGGCGCGCACATCACCATCGGGTTTGAACTCTTCAGTAATCAGAAAGTACATGGTGCCTAAAGAGATAATTGAGCCAATGGTGTAAAACAGATGGCGCATACCAAAGAGACGACTGCGCTCATGGTAATCAGTTGTCAATTCAGCGCCCAGCGCCATATGAGGGACAAAAAACAGGGTCATGGCTGAGTAGAAAACTATAATTGCCACGGCCATCCACCAAGTCAACGCGGTCGTGTCGAAAGACATAGGTGGCGCAAACACCATGTAAAAGCCCAACGAGATGGGCAGGCAACTGGCTAATATCCAAGTGCGCCGGCGACCCAAGCGGCTGGAAGTTCGATCACTGAAATAGCCCACCAGTGGGTCAGATACAGCGTCCCAAATGCGTGACAGGCTATAGATAGCACCCATTATGCCAGGGGCTATTAACAATACATCGGTGGAAAACTTCATAACGTATAAACTGAGCAGCAAATACATATAGCCGGCACCCACAGCCGGTGCGCCGAAGGCCAAGGTGGTTGACCACGAAACTTTATTGCTAGGAAAATTACTACTCGGAATAGAGGCTGTCATATAAATTTCTTGTCCGTTATTTACCTAATAAATCTTAGCTTCAACCAATTGAGAGGCGCAGAGTATTCGAGGAGAGCAGTACCAGCTTAAGCATTCTTAATGGTCAATCCGCCATCAACTGGCAAGGCAACACCGGTCATAAAGCTTGCCGAAGGCAAAGCAAAATTGAGGGTACCATGCGCAACTTCTTCAGGTTCAGCATAACGCTTCAACGCGACCCGGCGGCGCGCGTAAACCGTTTTTTGATCATCAGGAATAGCTTGGGTCATGCCGGTGTTAATAGGCCCAGGACAAATACAGTTAACAGTAATACCCTCACCACCCAGCTCTACTGCTAGGGAGCGAGTTAGGCCAATTACGCCGTGTTTCGCTGCCGTGTACGGGCTACCGAACTTAGTGGCACCTAGGCCTTCAGTGGAGGCAATGTTGATAATTCTAGGGTTAGTGGACTGTCGCAAATGAGGCAAGGCCGCGCGAATGGTGCGAGTTTGCGCCGTCAATAAAACTGCAAACGTTTTATCCCAAGCGTTGTCATAATCCTCACCGTCAATAGGCGTAAAAATAGAAATACCCGCATTGTTGATCAAAATATCTATACCACCGAAGTGGGCGGCCACTTCGCCTATGACCCGATCTATGGCAGCGCCATCAGATAAATCTAGTGTCCAACCATGAGCGGTTTTACCCGCCGCATTGATCTCGTCGACCACAGCCGCAAGCCCGCCCTGATTTATATCGATGGCTGCAACTTTGGCGCCTTGAGCGGCAAATAACTTTGCCGTCGCCGCTCCCATACCTGACCCTGAGCCGGTGACAATGGCCACCATACCTTCAATTGAACGACTTAATTCTGTCAACGCCATTTTACTGCCTTACCCATACGGAAATTTCTAATTGTTTACTGTCGCGCCCTTTGCCCTGCTTGTTCCAGCAAAAGCTTTGCCGGGAAGCCAATTACTCGGGAGCTGTTACTACAAAGCCAACAGGCACTAACCTAAAAGGACACTACCAAGGATGCACTTGCACAGGCATGGTGGCATAACCGCGCACAAAGCTTGATTGCACCCGCTCAATATCACCTACCACTTCAACCTTTTTGAAGCGCTTCATAATTTCTTCCCAAAGCACGCGCAATTGCATTTCAGCCAACCGATTACCCATACAGCGGTGGACACCAAAACCAAAAGCCAAATGGTGACGTGCATTAGGTCGGTCAATCCAGAAACGATCAGGCTGATCTATGACCTCGCCGTCGCGGTTACCTGAGACATACCACATGGCGATCTTGTCACCCTTCTTCATTTGCTGACCACCAAACTCAACATCGCGTAATGCTGTGCGACGCATATAGGCCAAAGGGGTCTGCCAACGAATAATTTCTGAAACCATGTTTGGAATAATTGAGGTATCAGCACGGAGTTTATCGTACTCACCGGGGTTTTGATTGAGGGCCAGAACGCCACCGGAAATGGAATTTCTTGTAGTGTCATTGCCGCCGACGATGAGCAAAATCAGGTTTCCCAAAAACTCCATTGACGGCATATTTTGCGTGTCCTTGCCATGAGCCAGCATGGAAAGTAAGTCCGATTTAACCGGCTGAGCGGCTCTCTCGTCTCGAAGTTTGGTGAAGTATTCTAAACACTCCAGTAATGCCGCTCGACGCACGGGCTCTGGTGTAGGGCCACCACCTAACTCGCCGGATGTGGCCATATCTGACCAATAAGTGAGCTTATGCCGTTCAGCAAACGGAAAGTCGAATATTGTTGCCAACATTTGGGTAGTCAGCTCTACCGAGACTAAATCAACCCAATTGAAAGTCTCGCCAATAGGCAGCGAATCTAAAATAGTTTCGGCGCGACTTCTAATGGTGCCTTCTAACTTGGCCAAATTCATTGGCGCCACGACCCCTTGCACGGTCTTTCTTTGGGCGTCGTGCTTGGGCGGGTCCATACCAATGAAATTTGCAGTTTCAAAATCTGCGGGGCGATCGCCTAACACAATCCCAGAGTCAGAAGAAAAATCTTGGAAGTTTTTTTCCATCGCCATGATGTCGTTAAACCGGGTCAGCGACCAATAAGGACCAAAAAGACTGTCCTTACAATAATGTACTGGCGCCTCTTTACGTAGCCGGGCGAAATATTCCCAATGCGTATCTGACTGAAATAGGTCTGCTCTACTAACATCTATCTCCTCTAAGGGAATATCTGCTACCGATGCATAATCTTGTGCAACTGACTCCGACATTTTGATCTCCTCATTTTCCTCTCACCAGACAATACACCCTGAGAGAATTTCGTGCGAGTGGCTAAAATCGCACTTAAATTCTCGTTTTAAATCCTGGCAAAGGGTAATCTGCGAGCATGAAATCACTTAACTTCGATAACCAGTTCACCGCCCAAATGCCGGCGGACGCCGACACTGGCTCCCAGCGCAAGCAACTTAAAAATGCCCTCTTTGCTAGGGTCAATCCGACCCCGGTCAGCGCGCCAACACTGATTCACTATTCAGAGGACGCGGCCCAGCTATTGGGTTTAAGCGCAGAAGAGTGCACAAGCGATGAGTTTTTGCAGGTCTTTGCTGGCAATAAGCAAATTGCGGGTATGGACGCACACGCGACCTGCTATGGCGGTCACCAGTTTGGCAATTGGGCCGGGCAGCTAGGCGACGGCCGCGCCATCAACTTAGGTGAAGTTGAATTAGGCGGCACCCACCTCATGCTGCAGTTAAAAGGCGCAGGTCCGACGCCGTTTTCTCGAACAGCCGATGGCTTGGCGGTATTGCGCTCGTCACTCCGAGAATACCTCTGCTCAGAAGCCATGTATTACCTGGGCGTGCCCACAACTCGAGCCCTGTCCCTGATCACCACAGGTGAAGACGTGGTTCGAGACATGCTGTATGACGGCAATGCGGCGCCCGAGAAAGGCGCTGTAGTGTGCAGGTTAAGCAGTTCATTTGTACGCTTCGGTCATTTTCAAATGCTTGCGGCGCGCCAAGAGTTGGACCTCCTAAAAGCGTTCACAGATTTCGTCATTCAAAGAGAATTCCCAGCATTGGATAATCTAGCTGCGGATGCCAAAGGCACTTACATCGCTTGGTTTGAGGAAGTGTGTCACCGCACCGCTGACCTTATGGTGCACTGGATGCGCGTGGGGTTTGTTCACGGGGTGATGAATACCGACAATATGTCCATCATTGGCGAGACCATCGACTATGGTCCTTACGGTTGGCTAGAAGGCTTTGACCCCAACTGGACACCCAACACTACCGATGCAGGCCAGCGCCGCTACCGTTACGGGCAGCAACCAGCCATCGGTCAATGGAATTTGATGCAGTTGGCTAACGCATTATTGCCGCTAATAGAGGACTCAAAACCTCTAGAGGATGCGCTAACTGCCTATGTAACTAGATACGAAGCGGGCTGGCAAAAGACCATGACCGCTAAACTCGGGCTAAGAGCGTACGACAAAAACCTTACTGATCGACTGCTGACTTTATTAACGGTCAGCGAAACCGATATGACCTTGTTCTTCCGCGCGTTGGCAGGCATTGCCGAGGATACTCCGCAGCCCTTTACGACACTGGCGCACTGTTACTACACGCCGGAGCTTTTGAGTGATGCTGATAAAGCCCAAATTGAAACGTGGCTGGCAGATTATCTCAAGGCGGCTAAGGCTCAGGGCCAGAGTGATGAGGATAGGGCTGTTTTGATGAATCAAACCAATCCTAAATATGTATTGCGCAACTACCTTTCCCAGATCGCCATCGATAGTGCCGAGGCCGGGGACTATTCGAAGGTAGATGAGTTACTCAACGCTCTGAAAAATCCTTACGACGAACAACCTGAATACGAGCACCTGGCTGAGAAGAGACCCGAGTGGGCGCGCAATAAGGCAGGCTGTTCAATGCTTTCTTGTAGTTCCTAGTCAGTAGTTCATAAAAAGTAGCCCGTAAGATTTCGTTCGAAATGCGTAGTTCGTGATTTGCTGCGCTTATTTGCACCAATTTGCGCCAAAACAGTCTCTACAAAAACCCAGCGAAACCTTGCTGAAATAAGTCGACACAAACTGCGATAACCTGCATTAAAAAAGCCCCGGCGTCTCCGCCGAGGCTTTAATGGAAGACTTCAATAAAAGCTCCAACAAAAGCATTAAGAAGAAGGCTTCTAAAACCACTTTAATGGTTAGTGTTGGCGCTAGCCATTATCTAATTGAAAGACCATCCGGGTTTGTACCCCATGTACCCAAGTCGCCTTGCCATCAAATACCTTAGGTTTGTATTTGTAACGCAACACCGCGTCTATCGCAGCCTTGCCAAAACCGCCAGTCGGCTGAGCATCTATAACTTGTGGGTTTTGCACCCGACCTAGTTGGTCCACAGAAAACTCCAATAGCACCCAACCCTCTATGCCCCTTGCTGCCATTCGGCGCGGGTAAGTCGGTGCCACAGTCACTACAGGCAAAATACCACCATCGGTGACGCCTACTGTGACTTGGTGTGAGAATGGTGGAGGGACATCCCGTGGGCCTATTTCATCGTAGTCCCCACCGGAAGAAACTGGTATCACCAGCTTTGTCGAAGGCTGAACCTCAGGCACAGGTGGCGGCTCCAGTTTCGGCTTGTCAGCAATGACATCGCGATCCTCTACCAAACGTACAATGGTCAAATTCGCAGCGGCTGTAGGATCCGCGACCTCTATGTCGGAGCCTGAGATCAAAGATCTGCAATTGAAAAAACAAAGATGCGGTGACCAGCAAGCCGGTTAACAAAGCACAACAGTAGCGCTTTGTAGATTCACCCAGCTTTTCACCTATTGGGAACCAGAAGTCCGCAATTAGATTTCGGTTTAGTAACATACTCGCCATAGCTATTTCCTCTCATTACTGAGCCTTCTAACCATTAGAAATGTCACTGTTAAAGTATCCTAATGGTTACTTAGCTTGCTTAGACAGATCCAGAAATACGCCGCTTGGAAATATATTCACTGGGAAAAGGGACAAGTGGCATTTTTTCTCGACTAACCGGTTAATGCCCTTTCTAACCTCTCGAGCTAGTTTTGCATCCACACCAGACTACTTAGGCAAGCGCGCAATAAACGTCGTCACAGCGACGCACTCATTTAACTCAGAACTTTACCGAGACAACCCCAATGGAGAGCAACAACGCATAGGTAAGGAAAGTTGGAACCCAAGCGACGAAATTCCGCAAAGACTTTTTGTTTTCCAATAGGCTACGCCAAAGATGAGAAATCAAACTATAGGAGTGAAACCAAAGATAAGCGAAACAAAAGAATGGTGGGTCGTCTGGGGTTCGAACCCAGGACCAACGGATTAAAAGTCCGGTGCTCTACCAGCTGAGCTAACGACCCTTAGATTCGCGAGCGACGCGCATTGTAGACAGCCATGGACGCAGAGACAAGTATTCCGACGCGATCTAGTGAAAAACATTTAGCAAATTTGTATTCCACCAGATCCCCCACTGCTACCTGGCTGTGTTTAGCCTAAAAACGCCCTAAAACTGTGCTTATAAAAAGCACTTAGAAAAAGTGCCCGCTGAACAATTTTTGCAGATAAATCCAATTACCCAGCAGTTTAGGCATAGAACTAGTGCATTGACCCTTAGGCATTGACCTTAGGCAGAGACCTAGGCATCGACCTTACGCGAAGAAATTAGGCATAGATGGTTGGATCAGCCACGCTGGCCGTAACAAACCCTTGCTTACGTATGTGGCAGCTGTCACATAAACCACAGGCCGCACCAGATGCTTGGGCTGCATAACAAGAAACCGTTAAGCCGTAATCAACACCCAATTGCGTACCTACTTGTATGATTTCGTCTTTAGTCAGGTCAATTAGTGGCGCATGTACCGTTAAGTGATTACCCTCAACGCCCGCCTTGGTGGCCAAATTTGCCATATTTTGGAAGGCTTCAATGTATTCGCCACGACAATCTGGATAGCCAGAATAATCCACGGCATTCACACCCACGAATATGTCCCGAGCATCCAATACCTCACTCCAAGCCAGCGCTAAAGACAGAAAAACGGTATTTCGCGCAGGCACATAAGTAATAGGAATTTCTTCACTGGGTTCAGTCTGAGTCTGTACGCCTTCGGCAAACTCGCTCTGTGGCACTGCAATATCATGATCGGTAAGCGCTGAACCACCAAATTGCCCAAGGTCAATTTTTAAAATTCTGTGTTCTGCGACGCCAGCCGCTGCTGCCACCTTTTTTGCGCCATTGAGTTCAGCACTACTGCGCTGGCCGTAGTCGAAGGACAGTGCATAACAGCTAAACCCGGCATCCATTGCCATGGCTAACGTAGTGGCCGAATCTAGCCCACCTGATAACAACACCACTGCTCGTTTTGTCTTTTGCTTCATCTTATCCAATCACTTAGAGCAATATGAATGATCGCTCGGAGTCTTTAACTAGCGCCCGGGGACATCGCCCCAGAGCAATTTATGCAGTTGAACCTGCATACGCACAGGCAGGCGGTCGGCAACAATCCAATCTGCTAAGTCACGAGAGGCCAACTGATGATGGCTCGGAGAAAAAAGCACATCGGCCACCTGAGCATAGAGGTTGTGCTCGTCGCAGCGCATCCGCGCCCAATCATAATCAGCCCGATCACAGACTACGAACTTGATTTGATCATGAGCATTCAGGTGGCGCATGTTTTCCCATAAGTTGCGTTGCACTTCACCAGAACCGGGTGTTTTTAGATCTAAGACCTTCACCACTCGCGGATCTACCTCGGCAACACTCAACGCGCCACTGGTCTCAATAGAAACCGACAGTCCGGCATCGGCTAAGGCGACCATTAACGACAAGGCCCCTGGCTGAGCCAAAGGCTCGCCACCGGTAACAGTTACATGCTGTACGCCAAAGCCTTTAACCGTATTAAGAATGTCTGCCTCTTCAATGAGTTCACCACCAGAAAAGGCGTAAGCACTGTCACAGTAGTGGCAGCGCAGCGGGCAGCCTGTGAGACGAACAAACACTGTAGGTTTGCCCACAGTATTGGCCTCACCTTGTAAGGATAGAAAAATTTCAGTAATACGCAGTGCGCTCATTGTATTGGCCGAGAATTAGATAGAAAGGACATGGGGTTAACTCAGGAACTCTAATTGAAGAGGGTCAAACGCCTAGAAAGGGCTAGTTCATCGCTTGGGCGTATTTACTCGCCAGCTTGGCAGCCGAGCTTTGTGGAAATTCAGCCTGCACTTTATCTAGGTAGGTTTTTGCTTGCTTGTCATCACCCAGCCCATGATAGAGCACACCCAGTTTATAAAGCGCACCAGGCACCTTTTGATGATCAGGATAAAGGCGTACCACTTGCACAAAATTCTGCCGCGCCTTTTCAGATTCGGTCTGAGCAAGATACAACTCACCTAACCAATAAAAAGCATTTGGCGTATACTTGCCGTTAGGGAAGTTAACAATGAGGCCTTCAAAGCCCGCTATGGATGATGCAAAGTCCTTTGCGCGCATCAACTCTATTGCAACGCCGTAGGCTTCGCGTTCGGTGGTCCAGGTTTTTTCCGCAGTTTGCGAGGGCGTTTCGCCTGCGCCTGAACTGCCCTGGCTCGCGCTGCCCGGTGGCGGCGCTGGTCGGTTAGAAGCGAGCGCTGCTACTCGGCCGTCTAGATCTACATACTGCTCTTTCTGGTCTCTGCGCAGGTTGTCTATAAGGTACTGTTGCTCTTCTACTTTACCTCGAAGTATTTGTACCTCTTGTTGCAACACCTGCATCTGATAAAACATTTGGGCAAGGGAACCATCTTGCAAATCAGCTCCAAGAGCGTTGGTTCTTGAGCCTTGGATCGTGCCACCTGCTGAGTCACTTCTGCCCCATAAGTCATCATCGAACTCATCAACAGTTGCCGCGGGTTCAATGGTTGTAAACCCGCTGCTATCTCTTGTTTGATTAGAGGGCTGGTTAAAGGGCTGATTAATAGGCTGGGTGATGGTTTGGGAGAGGGTCTGAGAAGTCGTATTGTTGCCTTGCCGAGACTCTTCAACTGGCACGGCGGCGTTCGCAGCTTGGCTAGCTAAGCTAGCCAATAAAAGCGTACTGGCGCAGATCTTTGCGGAGGCAAGGCGCACGCATGTACATTTAGACAACATTACTGTCCTTGCCATATTCTGCGCCCAGTTACTGCGTTGGTCAGCTATCTGTACTCAAGAACCGCGCGTCTGTTTTCAGCCCATGCGCCACTGTTGTGGGCTGGGTTTTGCGGGCGTTCTTCACCGTAGCTAACCACTTCAATTTGTCTTGAGCCAACGCCAGCAGAACGTAGGAAACTGCTGATCGCAGCTGCACGGCGTTCGCCTAACGCTAGGTTGTATTCGCGAGTACCGCGCTCATCACAGTGTCCCTGAACAACTACGCTGCGATCTGAATTTCTAACTAAGATTTGCGCATGCACTTCTAACGTCGCTAAATCGCTAGGATTCAAGATCGCTTTGTCATATTCGAAATAAAAGGTTCTGGAGATAGGTTGTCCAGACTCATCAACTGGCGTGGTGTCATCTTCAGCAAAATCCGACACTACTTCTACTACTTCAGGCGCAACAACCTCGGGCGCTTGTTCTACAGGTTCTTGTTGGTCCACTGGTTCCGTCGCAGTGCTAGAACAGCCTGCAATGAAAAGTGCCGCTAATACTGAAAGGGCTAATCTAGATAGTCGTGACTGTGTTTGCATGATTTGTTCCTCATGTTTCGGGTTATTTGGCAGGGTTATAGGGCCGTGTATTAATGTCAATACTGGCCACGCACCTCGCCTCAACGATTATTAGCAATCCGAAAATTGCTTGTTCTTTGCGACAACTTCTTTAGAAGACCTTCTATATGGAACTTCTAGATGAAATTTCTACATAGAACTTCTCTGTAAATACTTGTTTCATAATGCTTTAATTCTACACAGGTAAGGAATGTAGTCTACTTAACACTGCACTTTATCTGCGCTGTCATGCATTTTAATGGCCTATATTTGCCTGTTTTTAATTAGCAGAGAGCACATCGGGCAAAAATGGCGACCAAGCGGGCTCACGTACGTCTCCCGCTGAGGATGGCAGTCTGTACTTTACACGTCCATCAATGGAAACGACGGCCAAAATACCTCTGCCCTGATCCTGAGTGGCATACATCAACATTGCGCCATTGGGTGCCAATGAAGGGGACTCATCCAAATCCGTCGCCGTTAACACCAAGAGGCTGTCCTTCTCTAAATCTTGCCAAGCAATGTGAAAGACACCATTGCGCCTGTGGACAAATACGAGGTGTTTGCCGTCCGGCAACAGCCGCGCGCGCGCGTTGTAATCGCCGACAAATGTCAGCCGCTCGAGAAAATTGGTCGCTAGTTCAACTTGATATATCTGTGGCCGACCACCTCTGTCAGAGGTAAAAACAATGGACTTACCATCAGGGGACCAAGACGGTTCAGTATCAATACCATGGTGCCTAGTGATGCGTCGGAGTTTTCTGCTGGCAATATTCATTACAAATATTTCTGGATCGCCGCCACGAGAGAGAACCATAGCCAGATTTTTACCGTCAGGTGAAAACACTGGCGAGCTGTTAATGCCCTTAAAATTGGTTAACCGCTCTCTATACGGGCCATCAATATCTTGAAGAATAATACTGGGTCTACCGGTTTCGAAAGAGACATAGGCAACTCGTTTACCGTCCGGGGACCAACTGGCAGACAAAATAGGTTCAGAAGATGAATATAAGGTACGCGCGCGAGCCCCGTCAGCATCGGCCACTTCTAACTGAAAGCGCGCGTCCCTTGAACCGGCATCTTTCGCCAATACATATAAAATTTTGGTCGAAAATGCGCCCTGTATTCCGGTGATTTTCGCATACACCAAGTCAGCGATTTTGTGGCCTACGTCGCGCCATTGGCTTCTATCAATGGTGAAATCGCGAGTTTCCAAAAGCCGCTCTGCGGCCACGTCATAAAGTTCAAACTCAACAGAAACCTTGCCTCGTTCAGACAATGGTTGTGCACGCCCAATCACAAGGTAGGCGCTTTTTAAAATGCGCCAGTCGCGAAAAAATACTGCTTGCCTAGTGCTTGGGTAGGAGAGCATGTTTTCGCTCGCTAAAGGGTCAAACTGACCACTTCTAGCAAGGTCAAATGCCACAATATTGGCCAGATTAGCCTCATCGCTAAGCGATTCGGGCGCGGCAAAAGGCACAATAGAAATTCGGATAGGTTCGTCAACACCGCGATCAATAATAATGGTGTCTAGCGAACTTGCGGCCTGAATGCTTGGGGCGAAAGACAGCAGCAAACAAACCAGCCCTAGATAATTTATGAGCAAACGCTTCAGTCCAGATAATTGCACAGATAGTTGCGCAGATGGTCGCAAAAACGCACTGCTCGCCGAAATAAAATCTGTCGAATAACTCATGCTAATTCCTGCACTGTAGAATTCCGTACCGCCACAAAGCGGGCTATTTGCACCTTTAACTTAACGTAAAAGATCGCTGGGTTGGAAAAGAAAATAAAAGCGCCTGAAATATTTTTCAAACGCTGAATTTTCTGTCGGCACATCAAAGCGCCGAACTTGTCTAATGGCCTGCTCCGCAGACTGATCAAAAGCGGAATTACCCGAACTCTCAACCAGGGTCACCGAAATAACGTCGCCAGTAGGTATGAGTTCTACAAGTAACAGCGCCTGCATACCATTGCGCGCGCTGGGTGGCCGGCTCCAATTTTTTCGCACTTGCTCGTAGATAGCCGCCCTAAATGATTGAGCAGCTTCATCATTCTCAATATCGTTGAGGTTTTGCACTTCTTCGTCGATAGACTGCTCAAGGCTAGACTGAGCCAACTCACCAAGCGCCGCCAAACGCTCCAAGCGCTGTTGCTCTAACAGCGCCAGCCGAGCTTTCTCCTTGGCCTTCTCTCTCGCTTTATCGGCAGCCTCCTTTGCAGCCTTTAGCTCCGCTGGAGTCTTGTCCTTTGCCTTATTTGCCAAGTCAGATTTTTTCGGCACAGGCTTTTTTACTGGCGGCTGTTTGACGGGCGCTGGCTTTTTGCTGACTGTTTTACTTTTCGGCTTTGCTTTAGGCTCTAACACAACCAATTTAGCGTTAACTACCTTGGGTGTAACAACTGACGACACCTTTGTCTCAGGACTCCAACCTTGATACAACGCAAAACCCAAGCCCGCATGAATAACTAAGGCAAAGAACAAGGGTATGGCATATGTCTGAATCAGCCGCACTCTAGCTCTCGATAATGGGCGGATCAGTAATCAGACCAACACTTTCCGCACCAGCCTTCTGCAGGACAGTCATAACCCGAACTACCGCGCCATAATCTAATGCATGATCGGCCTTTATATAGACCGGTACGTTGGCGCGCGAACGCAAAATTTTGCCTGCCTGCTCCTCAAGGGAGAAAACAGTTACACGGGTGCCATCCTCTTCACTTTGCGCGACACCCTGAATACCGACATTCATAAACAATGCGCCGTCTTTGCGCATAGAAACCACTAAGGGGTCAGATTCGTTGGTATCAATTGATTTTGAAGGTGCTTGAGGCAAATCGACTTTAACGCCTTGGGTAAGCAACGGCGCAGTTGCCATAAAAATAACCAACAAAACCAGCATTACGTCGATATACGGCACAACGTTAATTTCAGACATCGGCTTTCGGCGTTGCGGCATAACCTAAATCCTCGTTCTAAACGTTAGATTGAGTGGAGCGCACATGTGCGGCTCGATGCAAAATAGTGGTCACCTCTTCAGCAAATGCTTCATAACGTTTCATAATGGAATCCACTTTTGCAGCATATCGGTTATATGCAATCACCGCGGGAATAGCAGCAAACAACCCCATTGCGGTTGCAACTAAGGCTTCGGAGATTCCCGGTGCAACCGAGGCTAAAGTTGCCTGGCTCATGTTCGCAAGGGAACGAAACGAATTCATGATGCCCCACACAGTGCCAAACAAACCTACATAGGGACTGGTAGAGCCAACTGTGGCTAAAAAAGGTAAATGGGTTTCAAGTCGTGCTTCTTCGCGGTTCAAGGCAACACGCATAGATCGCTGCACCCCCTGCATAATCGCATCTGCATCCATGCCCGCCTGTTCAGACAGTCGAGTGTATTCACGAAAACCCGAGACAAATATGGTCTCAATACCGTTGAGGTTTTCTTCACTGGAAAGCTCGCCATAAAATTCGCGCAGATCAATACCTGACCAAAAATGATCCTCTAAGGAATCCACTTCATTCAGCGCTCGACGCAAAAACAACCAACGCTGGAAAATCATCATCCAACTCACAACTGATGCTATGGCCAGCAACAGCATGACAATTTGCACCAACAAACTTGCGTTTGAGATGAGTTCAAATATGGAAATTTGCTCAGTCAAAAAACCGCTCCTTAATCTAACTCTGATCTGTCTTGATGAACTTCAGCATCGTTGACCTGCTCTGGTGGGCGCAAGCCAAAGTGTTGATAACTCTTTGCTGTCGCAATCCGCCCTCGAGGCGTTCTCATTAAATACCCTTGTTGAATAAGATAGGGTTCAAGAACATCTTCAATGGTACCTCTCTCTTCGCTAATGGCAGCTGCCACCGAATCTAGACCCACCGGCCCCCCTGCAAACTTATCAATAATAGTCATCAACAAGCGTCGGTCCATGGCGTCAAACCCCTCTTTATCTACGTTCAGTAAATTCAGAGCTTCGTCTGCAATGGCCTTGGTCACAGAACCGTCGCCGCGCACTTGAGCGACGTCTCTCACTCTGCGCAGCAATCTATTGCTGATGCGCGGTGTGCCGCGAGAGCGCCGAGAAATTTCTGTTGCCCCTGCACCTTCAATTGGCAGGTTCAATTTGGAAGCTGAGCGATTAACAATTTGGGTGAGCTCGCCAATGCTGTAGAACTCGAGTCGCTGGACAATGCCAAATCGGTCTCGCAGCGGACTGGTCAACAACCCTGCCCGGGTTGTCGCACCCACTAAGGTAAAGGGTTGTAACTCAAGTTTAAGCGAGCGCGCAGCAGGCCCTTCCCCAATCATAATATCCAGCTGAAAATCTTCCATGGCGGGATAAAGAATTTCCTCAACCAATGGACTCAGCCGATGAATTTCGTCAATAAAGAGCACGTCGCCAGCATCTAAATTACTCAACATTGCGGCCAGATCACCGGGCTTTTCCAGAATGGGCCCTGATGTTGATTTAAACCCAGCGCCCATTTCTCGGGCCAAGATATTGGCAAGGGTAGTTTTACCTAAACCGGGCGGGCCAAAGATCAGCGTATGATCTAACGACTCGCCGCGCTTACGCGCTGCTTCAATAAAGATGCTCATCTGCTCTTTCACCGCAGACTGACCAATATATTCGCTCAGCTGAGTGGGTCGCAAAGCGCGGTCAAAATTCACATCACCACTGTCTTCAACCGGCGATACAAAGCGATCTGGTTCAATAGCCATCGGTTAAGCTCCGCTGCGGGCAAATTGACGTAATACCCAAGTAACAATTTGTTCCGTGGTTGGGTCTTTTTCATCACCACTGGATTGGGCTGCTTTTTGCTCTAAATCTTTGCGTGCTTGCATAACCGCCTGTTGCGCCTGATGACTTTTATAACCCAAGGCCAACAGTGCGTCTTCTGCCTCTTGGTAAACTGCACGGCTGCCAAAACTAGGCATAGGCAAGTGTTCAGCAGCGGGCAACTGCGGTATGAGCGTGTCTATTCTGGATTTTAATTCCACCATAAGACGTTCAGCAGTTTTCTTACCTACGCCGGGCACTTTGGTCAAAACGCCCACTTCATTATTTTGCACTGCACGGCTTAACGTTGAAGGATCAATAGAGGAAATCAGTGCAAGGCCCATTTTTGGCCCAACGCCATTTATCCGTATATAAGTGCGGTAGAGATCACGCTCATTTTTGTCGCAAAAGCCAAAAAGTAGCTGGGCATCTTCACGCACCACAAAATGGGTATACAAAGTGAGCTCTGTGCCAACAAGTGGCGCTGCGCCAAGCACGTTCGCACTCACCTCAACCTCATAGCCTACGCCACCTACGTCAAGTAAAAGTACATTGCCCTCTATTTCTACAAGAGCGCCTCTGAGTCTGCTGATCAATGAGTTAAACCTTATTGGCCACTGAGAGTGGCAGTATTGACGTGGCAAAGCGCAATCGCAAGGGCATCCGCCGCATCTGCTTGAGGTGTTCCCGGCAAAGCCAGAAGTATTTTTACCATATGGGCCACCTGCTCCTTGCTGGCGCGGCCAGTACCCACTATGGCTTGCTTGACCCGCCGGGCTGCGTATTCAGAAACGGGGAGATTGGCCATAACACCTGCGGCTATGGCAACGCCGCGCGCCTGCCCGAGTTTCAGCGCAGAGGCCGCGTTTTTTGCCATAAAGACTTCTTCTATGGCCATTTCCGACGGCGAGTATTGCTCAATAATTTGTGTAACGCCCTGATAGATCATCCCAAGTCGGCTAGGCAAATCTCCGTCTTCAGTATTGATACATCCGCTAGCAACATAGGAGGCTTTACGCCCATTAATTGCAATCAGCCCGTAACCTGTGAGGCGCGACCCAGGGTCTATGCCAAGAATACAATGCTGAACTTCAACCATAGAACGCTACCTATTAGAACCATCCCAACTCATAAGCCCTAACTGAAAAACACTCAGTTAGGGGTCTGCAAAGATTGCTAGGCGTAAGCTTCCTCGGGGAATTCACCGTTGGTATAAACTTCCTGCACATCATCAAGGTCCTCTAGAACGTCGATTAATGTCAGCACTTTTTCCGCCATCTCTAAATCACATTCGCTGGTTGTAGAGGGCACCATGGTGACTTCTGAGTGATCTGGTTCAAAGCCCGCTTCCGTCAGACCTGCGACTACAGTGTTGAGGTTCTCCCAAGGCGTAGTCACGCTGATACCGCCATCATCATCTATCTCAACGTCGTCGGCACCGGCCTCAAGAGCTGCGTCCATCAACTGCTCTTCATCAACACCGGGCGCAAAACTGATAATGCCCTGGCGCGTAAATAAGTAAGCAACAGATCCATCGGTGCCCAGATTACCACCGTACTTGCTAAAGGCATGACGCACCTCAGCCACAGTTCGATTGCGGTTGTCTGTCATCACCTCGACCAATACGGCAACACCCCCATTGGCATAACCTTCATAAACCAATTCTTCTACGTCGTTGCCATCAGTGCCACCGGCGCCGCGCTGAATCGCCCGCTCAATCGTATCTTTAGGCATATTCGCGCCCAAAGATTTATCTACCGCTGCGCGCAACCTTGGGTTGTCGTCAACAATGCCGCCCCCTAATCTGGCTGCCACCGTTATTTCACGGATCAACTTGGTATATAGCTTGCCGCGTTTTTTATCTTGCGCCGCTTTGCGGTGCTTAATATTCGCCCATTTACTATGACCTGCCATTAGCTAATCTCCTCGACACAAAGTTCCCACATACATTCTCAGTCTTCGACACATTGGCTCGTGCTCTATATCGCCAACAGCCGCTTTTTTAACCAGCGTCTATCAAGCGCCTAACCGCGCGCTACAAATGCGCTGCCAACTATTCCAACCATTCTAACTACTTGCTTTCGGCGTTGGCCTTAGCAGGTGTGCGCAGGCGAATATGTAAATCTCGCAATTGTTGCTCTTCCACACCACCCGGCGCATCCATCATGGCACACGAAGCCGTTTGGGTTTTCGGGAATGCGATAACCTCACGAATAGACTGGCTGTCTGTCATCAACATGACCAAGCGATCTAGGCCCAAAGCAATGCCACCGTGAGGTGGGCACCCGTACTGCAGTGCTTCCAACAAGAAACCAAATTTCTCTTGGCCTTCTTCGTCCATTTTCAAAACATCAAAAACGGCCTTTTGCATATTTTGATCATGTATTCGCAGCGAACCGCCACCTAATTCATAGCCATTCAAAACCACATCATAGGCTGCGGCCTGTGCAGCGCCCGGATTATCTAGCAGCTCTTGTGGCGAACAAGTGGGACGGGTAAACGGATGGTGCTCTGCACTAAAAGTGCCATCGCGACCTTCTGCAAACATCGGCCAATCTACAACCCAACATGGCTTGAACTCACCTTCTAGTATTTCTAAGTCTGCACCTAACTGATTGCGCAGCGCGCCCATGGCGTCATTCACAACTTTAGCTTGGTCTGCACCAAAAAATACTAGGTCGCCCGTTTGGGCGCCAACGCGCTCAAGCACGGACTGAATCACATCAGAGGGCATAAATTTCAAGATAGGCGATTGCAGGCCATCGGCACCGGCGCTTAAATCATTGACCTTCACATAGGCCAAGCCCTTGGCACCGTAGCGCCCAACAAAAGCGGTATATTGATCAATCAACTTACGCGACAGAGTTGCACCACCCGGCGCTCTCAGAGCTACTACGCGCCCCTTGGGATCATTGGCAGGCCCCTGAAACACCTTGAAGTCCACACTACTCATCAGGTCTGCAATATCAACCAAACGCATTGGGTTACGCAGATCTGGACGGTCATTACCAAAATCACGCATCGCTTCGGCCCAGCTGAGTACTGGAAACTCGCCAAGTTCAACGTTTAACACATTTGAAAACACCTGCCTGAGCATGCCTTCAGTCATAGTCATGATCTGGTCTTGGTTGGTGAAGGACGCTTCTATATCTATCTGCGTAAATTCTGGCTGTCTGTCGGCACGCAAATCTTCATCGCGATAGCACCGAGCAATTTGATAGTACTTGTCCATACCCGACATCATCAGCAGCTGCTTATACACTTGAGGTGATTGAGGCAGCGCAAAAAATTCGCCCGGATGCGTTCTGCTGGGCACCAAGTAATCGCGAGCGCCTTCGGGCGTTGCTCTAGAGAGTGTTGGTGTTTCAATATCCCAAAAGCCCTGTTCTTCTAAGTAGCCTCTTACTTGGCTCGTAATTTTTGCCCGGGTTTGCATACGCTGCTGCATTTCTGGGCGGCGCAGATCTAAATAACGATAGCGCAGGCGCACATCTTCGCCGGCGTCGGAATGTTCATCCAACTGAAATGGCGGTGTCTTGGCAGCATTCAACACTGTTAGCTCTAAACCAAGCACTTCTATTTCGCCAGTAGGCATGTCTGCGTTCACTGTGCCTTCAGGGCGCGGTCTTACTTTACCCTTTGCTTTCAGCACAAACTCATTACGCACGGAGTCTGCTGCTGCAAAGCTCTCTTGCGTATCTGGATCAAAAACCACCTGCAATATGCCGGTACGATCTCGGACATCTAAAAAGATAACGCCACCGTGGTCGCGGCGACGATGCACCCAACCATAAATCTCAACTTCTTCACCCACATCGCTTGAGCGAATATCGCCACAGTAGTGACTGCGCATGGCCATCCCTTTTTGTTTGTACTAATTAAAACTAAAACTATAAGTCTCAGTTGACGTCTTTCGCCCGATGGACGTGACCTTCAAAAGCTTTTGCTAAGCGATTAAAAGCTGACTCTAAGAGTCTCCCGACGAACTACCGCCCGAGGAGCTGGATTCTGATCCAGCGACATTTTTCTTCTTACCAGACTTAAAGTCTGTTTCGTACCAGCCATCTCCTTTCAGACGAAAACCAGCAGCTGAAATTATTTTTTTAAGGCTGTCCTTTTTGCATTCGGGACAACTCACTATAGGTTCTTCACTGAGTTTTTGAACCACTTCTAATTGGTGATCACAGTCCGCACATCGATATTCATAAATCGGCATAAAATGTTCTTCTAGGTAAAACTTTCAACGAGCGGCGCATGATCTTAAAAAAAGCAGTAAAAATACAGTGATTTTGCTTACTTTTTGTTGCGACACCGTATTTGATCAGCTATAACTCCGCCTTCGGACCTTAGAGTCTGAAAGGTTGTAAACCTAATGTAACCAAAGACCCCAAGACGGACACTTACTTTAACGCGAAAACCCACTGAAAGAAGTTCTTTAAATGGGTTTTCTGCAATGACCATGTTCTCTGAATTGAACTGAAAAGTGGCATTCATGTTGGCATTGAAAGTTACGTGACGTTAGAGATTGTTGTGTTGTTAGATCAGCAATTGAAATTGACGAGTTACTGGTAGCACAAAGTTTGCAAACCCGGTTGAAGATTGAGTTATTAATAGAGTTGTAAAACAGACGTTGCGACAACCATCGTTTTTAGTCGATGAGGGATCTGCGCCTTGTGCTCAGTGACCTTTTTGATACGAAAACCCCTGGAATGCGCTGAAACATAAGAGATAAAGGACCAGCATATGGCTACTAAGAAAAAAGCACCCGCCAAGAAAGCACCCGTCGCTAAAAAGGCCCCTGCTAAGAAAGCACCTGCTAAAAAAGCACCTGCTAAGAAAGCAGCAGTAAAAAAGGCGCCTGTAGCAAAGAAGGCACCTGCCGCTAAAAAAGCACCTGCTAAGAAAGCTGCTGCTAAAAAAGCACCTGCTAAGAAAGTTGCAGCTAAAAAAGCACCTGCTAAGAAAGCAGTTGTAGCCGCTCCAGCCGCCAAGCCAAAAGCTGGCGTTAAGGCTAAGATGACCAAAACAGCAATCATCAATGATATCGCTGAATCAACCAATCTGACTCGCGCTCAAGTAACTTCTGTAATGGAAGAGTTAGAGTCTGTAATAGAACGCCACATCCGTAAGCGTTCAGTTGGTGAGTTCACACTTCCTGGTCTACTCAAGATTAAGGCCGCTAAGCGTCCTGCAACTAAGAAGCGCATGGGCCGCAACCCTGCCACTGGCGAAGAGATCGTCATTGCAGCTAAACCAGCGACCACACGCGTTCGCATCTCTGCTCTGAAGAAGCTAAAGGATATGATCGCCTAATAGCTGCATAGCTATATAAGCGACTAATAACCATATGCTAGATATGACTAGGGGTGGATTGCCGCTCCTAGTCAATCAACTCGAAAAGCACTAATTGATTTCAAACACAGCGTCTGATCTTGGTTAATTGCTAAAACAGAGTGCAAATCTAGTTAAGAAGTATGAGAGTAGTGAACCGATTGATCGCCAATCGGTTTTTTTTTGCCTTGTTATGTGCCCCACGCATTGTGTCTAATGCGATTGTATTTCCACCCACCAAAAAAAGTTCAAATATGCGCCAATCAACTCTGCTACTGCCTACATTAAAAGAAAACCCCGCCGATGCTGACGTAGTCAGCCACCGACTGATGTTACGTGCAGGTCTTATTCGTCAACTCGCCAGCGGATTGTATACATGGCTGCCATTGGGGCTGAGGGTTCTGCGTAAAGTTGAGCACATCATCCGCGAAGAAATGAACATAAGCGGTGCTCAAGAGGTAATGATGCCAGTCGTTCAGCCCGCTGAACTTTGGCAAGAAAGTGGCCGCTGGCAGAAAATGGGCAGTGAGATGCTCCGCATTAAAGACCGGCATGAGCGAGACTTTTGCCTAGGACCCACCCACGAAGAAGTCATCACCGATATTTTTCGTCGCGAAGTGCATAGCTATAAACAACTCCCTATTAACTTTTATCAGATACAAACAAAGTTTCGCGATGAGCGACGCCCGCGTTTTGGCGTCATGCGCGCACGCGAATTCATGATGAAAGATGCGTATTCCTTTCACCTAGACCAAGAAAGCTTTGACGCCACGTATCAGGAAATGTACGACTGCTATTCGCGCATTCTCAACCGCATGCAGCTAACCTTCAGAGCCGTACAAGCTGATACAGGCAATATTGGTGGTGACAACTCCCATGAGTTCCACGTGCTGGCCTCGTCGGGGGAAGACACCATTGCCTATGCCTCAACCGGCAGTTACGCCGCTAATTTAGAAAAAGCCACGGCAATGGCTCCCCCTGCTGCGCCAGCACCTAGTCAAGATCTTGAGAAAATCGATACACCCAACGAAAAAACCATTGATGCCATTTCTAAGCTACTCAACATACCTGCCACTCAGACCGTAAAGACGCTGGTTGTTAAAGGTGTTGAAGGTCCAGTGGCTATAATTTTGCGCGGCGATCATGAACTCAATGAAATAAAAGCCGCGAAGCTGCCAAGCATTGCATCACCCTTCGCATTTGCAGAGGAAAGCGAAATACTTCAATCAATGGGCGCGCACCCCGGATCTCTCGGGCCGGTAAATTGTAAAATTGCCTACTTAGTAGACCGAGACGCCGCAGCCCTTGCGGACTTTGTTTGCGGTGCCAACGAAGATGGTGTGCATTTCACCGGTGCAAATTGGCACAGAGACAGCCCATTGGATGATGCTCAAATAGTAGATGCTAGAAATGTCGTTGAAGGCGACAAGGCACCAGACGGTGAAGGCACCATCGAATTCCTCAGGGGCATTGAAGTAGGACATATTTTCCAATTAGACAAAGCTTACAGCGAACCTCTAGAAGCATCTGTTCTAGACAAAGACGGCGTTAGTCAAATTCCTATTATGGGTTGCTACGGTATGGGCGTGACTCGCCTAGTGGCCGCAGTGATAGAACAAAATCATGATGACAATGGCATTTTGTGGCCGCAGCCGTTAACCCCATATGACTTACATATTGTTGCCTTAAATCCGCAGAAATCCGAGGCAGTGCGAGAAGCATCTGAGAACCTTTACAACGAAGCCTTGGCGGCAGGCCTTGAAGTTTTGTTGGACGATCGAGACGAGCGCCCCGGAGTTAAGTTTGCAGATGCAGACCTGATTGGTATTCCACAGCGTTTAGTCGTCGGCGACAGGGGGCTAAAGAACAGTGTTGTGGAATATAAGAAGCGCGAGGAAAAGGACGCCGTTGAGCTACCTCTAGATCAGGTGATTGCTCAGGTCGCTGCACAAGCAGTTTCCTAGTGGTTACTTGGATCGTTACCTGAGTCCTTGTGGGCAACCCTCTTGGTTGCCGTGCGGGGCGTGAGCGCCTATAGACTGGCTTCGATGGTTTCGGCAGTTTGCGGACCAACCAACACTTTATGCACCTCACCTTGAGGTGAAATAATTACCGTCATCGGCAGCACTTGGGCTGCCGCATAACCAACGATGACCTGCGGATCGTCCACAAGCACAGGGAATTCGATACCCATCTCGTCAATCAAATCTGTTAACTCTGCGCCTTCCAGATAGTCAAAATTCACCCCTAGCACGAACATGGGTTCGCCCTCTTTACGCTGATGCAAAACATTCAATTCAGGAATTTCTTCCCGGCAAGGCCGGCACCAATCGGCCCAGTAATTGATCAGCACCCAATTGCCGCGCAAATCGGACAACTGCATCGCAGAGCCATCAGCAACGCGATAGCTTTGCTCTTTAGCGCACCCGGCCAAGGATAAGAGCGCGACAAAAAAAATCGCTTTGAGGCTAAAGCTTAGGTTTAGGTTTAGATTTAGGACAGCAGAATTAGTCAATCTATTACTCACGAGTACTGAAAACATTTGATTCGGGCTAAATCTACCACTTAGCCCGTGAATATCTCATCAAGACTTAGCGACAAATGAGATTCCCCATATTTAACTAAGGCCAACAACGAGCGCTCCAATTCTGGAAAATCAGACACCGCGTCTAAATGTTCTTTGGCAACATGTTCAGGGAATATTTGCACCAACTGCCATAGAGTAACCGTCTTTAGATCTCTACCCAAGCGCCAGCGTTGATCTTCGTCAAGGTTTAACAGCTTAAGGCCTTGCAGCGCGCTCACAACATCGCGCCACTGGCTTACCGCAAAGTGGCCTGTAGCGCGCAACTGATCCTCATCTACGCCTTCGCCACGCGCGTGCGCTAGGCGCATTAGGTTCAAGACCCGAATGGTTTTAACAAGGGTCGGTTCAGACGTGGATAACTCTTGAGCGCCCATGGCTATAGAACGAACAAATACCGCGCCCGCCAAAACAATCACCCACACCAAATATAGCCAGATCAAGAATATGGGTAAGGCGGCAAAAGCGCCGTAGATAGCATCATAAAAAAAGTTTTTCGACGCTTCAGTGTAAAGAAAGAATGCGATCTTAAAAATAACTGCTGTAGCCACACCACCGTAAAAGCCGTGCAAGAGGGACACCTTACAATTGGGGACCAACACATACAGCGCCGTAAAGCCAAGGGCCGTGAGTAAAACCGGCAAATAGGTCAATAAGGTTTTACCTACAGTCCAAGCTTCAAGGTCTGAGATAAGTGGAATACTCACAAGGTAGGCACTGACTAACATGCCACTGACAATTGCAACTGGGCCAAGCGACAAAATACCCCAGTAAACTAAAACTCGATGCAAACTCCACTGAGGGGCTTCAACCTGCCAAATGTTGTTGAACTGTTTTTCAACGGCCACCAACATCAGCAAAGAGGTAATCAAGAGCCCAATTACACCCGCCGCCGTCAACCCCGTTGCTCGATCAGCAAACTCCAACAATTTTTCCTGCACAAGTGTTGAACCAGCGGGCAGAAAATTCTGGAAAAGGAAATTTTGGAAATCCTGACCCAGAACCGCAAATTCAGGTAGCAAAGAAAAAAACAGCAGCGTTACCGTCATCAATGGCACTACTGCAAAAAGCGTGGTGTAAGTAAGCGCCGCTGCAGAAGTTAAACAGTCATAGCGAATAAGCTGCTGTCCAAGTAAAGACAAATGATGGACCGCTGCCGCAAAAAAGCGCTGTCCAAGCTCTGCACCAATCAAATGCTCGTTATTGCTGGCGTCGTTCTTACTCATGCCTATACTGTATCCTTGATTCCTTTTAACTCACTTAACTAAAGCTCGATGTCAGATTACGTTATTTATCACAATCCAAAATGCTCGAAATCTCGTGCCACGCTTGCGCTACTCATAGAAAATAAAATAGAGCCCGACATTATCGAGTACCTTGATAACCCACCCAGCATTACCGCGCTGGAAAATATCTTGACGCTTCTCAACTGCCAGCCCATTGAGCTAATGCGCACAAATGAAGAAACATTTACCGCCCTCAATCTCGGCGACCCCACCACGACTAACGAGCAGCTAATCAAGGCAATGAACGCTCACCCAATATTGATAGAACGACCAATTGTCGTGCGCGGCACTAAAGCCATTATTGGCAGACCACCCGAAAAAGTAATGAGCCTAATATGAGTACCAAACCCTACATCCTTATTCTCTACTATTCTCGCACCCAAGGAACACAAAACCTTGCATTGCACATGGGCCGCGGTGTCGACAAGGTTGCTGGTATAGAACCCAGAATCAGAACCGTACCACCGGTAAGTAGCGTAACTGAGCGCACAGCGCCATCAGTACCCGACGAAGGCGCGGTTTTTTGTACCAAAGAGGACTTGGCTGGGTGTAGTGGCCTAGCGCTGGGCAGCGCAACTCGCTTTGGCAATATGGCTGCACCGATGAAATATTTTTTGGACAGCACTGCAGACCTTTGGGCAGGCCAGCAATTGGTTGGTAAACCGGCCAGCGTATTTTGCTCCAGTGGCTCACTCCACGGTGGCCAGGAATCAACCTTACTCACAATGATGGTGCCATTGCTCCATCACGGCATGGTCATTCAAGGCCTGCCCTATAGCCACCCAGAACTTAACGCGACGCAGTCAGGGGGCACACCGTACGGTGTCACTCATGTACAGGGCAGTGATTATAATGATGGCGCTAAACTTTCTAAGGAAGAAGCTGCGTTAGCTGAAGCCGCCGGTCAACAGTTGGCCGAACTTGCACTAAAAATAACAGGAGTGTCCAATTGAAAGGCTGGCTATTTATTATTCTTATCATGTTGGGGTCACTGGTTTCACTGACAGGCCTCAGACAGTTTTTTATCGAGCCGCTGGCTACGCCCTCGGTTAATGCTGCCTGGTTTGTGATACAAATTGCGCCGCTGTTATTCACCATACCTGGTGTCATGCAAGGTCAACTCAAAAGCATGTTCATACTGTGCATGGTCAGCACCTTATATTTTATCCACGGCATATTAGTGATATTCGATCCTGCACTTTTTTGGTTCGGCACCGCTGAGCTGTTCTTCTCGTTAGCCCTGTGTGTGATCAGTGCATTATTCGTGCGTAAACTGCGCGAGTTTAATGGGCCGCCGGAAGAATGAAGTGCAAAACGGCGGACTCACCTAACGCTTGACTAACTGGTGGTTTGTTTATGCACGCGATAAGCACGAATCAAACAAGTGTTAAGCGCGTGCTGAGGCATGAATTAGAGGAACTTTAAGCCAAGTGACTCCCACCTCACTCAAACGCTTCTATCGCTAGCCTAATGTATCCTCTGCAACAAAATAGCGCGGGTCTTCAATAACATTAACTTCAACTAAGCTGCCCGCTTTTCTGAGCAGACGCTTACACTCAGCGCTCAAGTGAACTAGGTGCAGGGTTTTACCGCAATTGAGATAACGTTCAGCGAGCGTGTCTATTGCCTCTAGCCCAGAGTGATCGCACACCCGTGACTCAGCAAAATCCACCACAACATCGTCGTTGGCAAGTGTTGGATCAAAGCGATCTAAGAACGATGTCACCGAGCCAAAAAATAATGGTCCATGCACCGCATAAACGGTAGAGCCTTTATGGTCCTCTCTCGCCTCTACGTGTACCTGCTTAGCGTGCTCCCATGCAAATACCAGCGCAGAAACAATAACGCCAACGATTACGGCAACAGCTAGGTCAGTCGCCACTGTCACAGCCGAAACCAGCACTAATACCAACGCGTCACTCTTGGGTACTTTGCGAATAACTCGAAAGCTACTCCACTCAAAGGTGCCAATAACTACGATAAACATTACGCCTATGAGTGCGGCAAGGGGAATCTGTTCGATTAGTGGTGACGCAACCAAAATGAATAACAAAAGAAAAAGCGCTGCGGAGATACCCGATAAGCGTCCGCGTCCGCCGGAATTCACATTGATCATACTCTGGCCAATCATTGCACAACCGCCCATGCCACCAAACATGCCGGTGACCGTATTACCAATGCCTTGAGCAACACACTCTTTGTTGCCACGACCACGAGATTCAGTGATTTCGTCAACCAAGCGCAGGGTCAGAAGCGACTCAATCAAACCAATTGCAGCCAAAATTACCGCATACGGAAAAATAATAGTCAGTGTTTCAAAATTCAGAGGCACAGACGGAATATGAAACTGCGGGAGGCCGCCACTGATAGAAGCAATGTCCCCTACTACGCGAGTATCTAAATCGAGGGAAATAACCAACAAACTTACAACGACAATCGCCACTAGCGAGGAGGGTACTGAGGTGGTCAGCTTAGGTAAGAAATTGATAATCAGCATGGTCAGCAGCACTAGACCAATCAACATATAGAGCTGGGTGTCCTCTAGCCAAGCAACATCAAGAATACTGCCCTGCATAAAAGTACCGGCTAACCAGCCGGGTTCGCCAGCAACCCCAAACTGACTCAGTTGCGCCAAAAAAATCACAATGGCCAAACCGTTAACAAAGCCCAACATTACTGGGTGGGGCACCATGCGAATAAATTTACCTAGACGGAATACGCCCGCTAATATTTGCAATACACCCATGAGCACAACAGTTGCGAATAAATACTCAACCCCGTGATCTGCAACAAGCGCCACCATAACCACGGCAAGCGCGCCAGTTGCCCCCGAAATCATGCCTGGCCGCCCGCCAATGCACGCGGTAATCAGCCCAACCATAAAGGCGGCATACAACCCCACTAAGGGTTCGACCCCGGCAACGAAAGCGAAAGCCACGGCTTCTGGCACTAAGGCCAAAGCGACGGTCAGTCCGGAAAGAATATCATTCCTTGCAGAAGCGCTTCTGCTAGGTAGGAGGTCGATCATATAGTTCTCATAGACAATAGCGGTTCTCGGCAATCCTTGCTGGTCGCCTTAAACGTAATAAGTACGTAAAAAGTACGTAGAAATAGGAAAATCCAAACAGGGCAAGCATTTCGCACCCGGGGAAAGGCGCGCATTTTAGGCCATGCACCGGATCGACACAACGAAGAAGCTTAAATAGGCGGACATTTACCAAAATTTAAATCTGAGCGGCAAGAAGCTGAATACTTCGCGCAGGCAACAAATCTTAGCCAATAATTAAAACAGCGCTAAACATCTACTTGATTGTTCAGGGTATGGGAGATTTCGTCATAGAAAGAAAATTGAAGAAAGAATAGGAGTAGGAATAGGAATAGGAATAGGAATAGGAATAGGAATAGGAGAATGGCAACCAAAGAACTTTAGCTAAACCTTTAGGCCTGCTACTTTGATCCTGCTACTTCGGCCCTACTACTTCGGCCCTACTATTTTAATCCCTATTAATAGGGGCTGTATCTGGGTCCGATAGCCTGCACTAGGCACCCTGCGACCGCATTGAGTTTAACGTCTAATGAGTGTTATCTTCAGTGTGAATAACTAGCCAGAAATGTCTTCTTGGGTCCAAGTCAGCAGGTTTGCCCACACGTCGTCCATGTACGGTGCCCATTTTTCAAACATGGGCGATCTAGCATCTTCGTCTGTATAGCCTTTTGCCAACTTTAGATAATGGTACATAAAAGCAGACACACGAAAATTCACCACACAATGAACAAATATTTTGGAATCGCCACTTTCACTATCTAGGCTGCGCATTAGCCCAATAAATCTGGCCACATCTGTTGGCCTAGGCGTTTGGAAGTCAACTGGCATATGAATATAAGTCATGCCCAGACTGGCTACCAAGTTACCCTCGTTAGGTAACGCATGATCAGAATCGGCCATAGCCAAGTTTATAACTACGCTATAGCCAGCCGCGGCTATATCTGCGAAGTATTCAGCGCGGGGCTGTCCGGCAGTGCCTACCGCAGGGGTAATTTGAACAAAGTTGGTGATATGTGCCAGATCAGACATAAATTTCCCCTTGTACAGTTCGTTTGCAATACATTTCATTAAGCGACCATTGGGCGTTGCCCCGCCAATTACTTGAACCTGAGGGTTAGCGCAAAGGTATCAACTTGGCTAGCAAGCTCGGCTTTATGGTGCTGGCGAATGTTTGCCTTCCGGTCACAAGGCTGCAATTTATCTACTCAATGAATGATCGGTTCTTCAGCCTCAATCAACACTGCTTCCTCTTCTTCAATACTTTGTACCGCATAGCGTTTGGTCACCACTTCCCCGGCAAGGATATCTGGTAGCTGCTGCAAAAATTCATCCATGTGCTTAGTTTCAAAGTGCGACTGCAACGCGTCTAAACTTTCCCACTCTTGAAATAACATCAGCGTGTTTGGGTCGGCTAAGCCCACATAAAAATCATAGCTGACGCAACCTAACTCTAACCTAGACGCTTCAACCATGTTCTTTGCCATGGATAAAGCTTGGTCACGACATTCAGGGCGAACCGGAATGCTTCCTTGAACAATAATCACTACTTTCTTCTACTCCAAAATCGGCAGGTTTTATCTGATCAATAAACCCATGCCCAACACTGTATAACCTGCCATGCACTGACGACTGTTAGAGCAAATTATGCTCAACCAAAGTTTCTTTAAGCTCGTCGATAATCAGCGGATCGTCAATTGTAGAGGGTACCGTATACGGCTGCTGATCTATCATCTTTCTAATCACCTGACGCAAAATTTTGCCCGACCGCGTTTTTGGCAGCCGTTTTACAACAATCGCCGTTTTGAAATTAGCAATTGGTCCTACGGACTTACGCACTAACTGAACCAGTTCGGCCTGCAATGTAGCAGCATCAATATTTACGCCGTCTTTAAGCAGCAAAAGACCCATTGGCACTTGGCCTTTCTCCTGATCGGCAATACCAATTACCGCGCACTCGGCTACTGCGGGATGATCAGCCACAACCTCTTCAATTTGCCCCGTGGACAATCGGTGCCCTGCAACGTTCATTACATCGTCCGTACGCCCCATGACAAAAACGTAACCATCTTCATCGCGATAGCCGCCATCTCCGGTCAAATAAAACCCGGGATATTGGCTCCAATAACTTTCTTCATAGCGGTCATGGTCACCCCAAACTGTGGGAAAAGAACTGGGCGGCATGGGCGCTTTTATGACAATTGCGCCCTCTTGGTTTGGACCTAGTTCTTGGCCAGCCTCATCTAAAATACGCAAATCCCAACCCGGGGCTGGCAAAGTACAGGAACCGGCCTTGCACTCGAGCAACTCAATACCCGCCATATTTGCGCAAATAGACCAACCCGTTTCAGTCTGCCACCAATGGTCAATGATCGGCACGTCGAGGTGTGCCTGCAACCAATGGTAGGTCGGCGGATCTAAGCGCTCCCCCGCCACAAACTGATACTCCAAGTTAGAAATATCGTATTGAGCGAGCAATTTACAATCTGGGTCCTCTTTCTTCATTGCGCGAAATGCCGTAGGCGCAACAAAAAAGCTCTTCACTTTATGCTCTGCGAGTACGCGCCAAAATGCACCAGCATCTGGTGTACGCACGGGTTTACCTTCAAAAAGAATAGTCGTGCAACCGGCAAACAGAGGGCCATAAACAATATAAGAATGCCCAACAACCCAACCCACATCCGACGCCGCCCAGTAAACATCGCCCACACCCACGTTATAGATCGCCTGCATACTGTAGCGCAAAGCCACCGCATGACCGCCGTTGTCTCTAACAATGCCCTTGGGCTTACCCGTGGTTCCAGAGGTGTACAAAACATATAGCGGATCAGTCGCCTCCACCGGGACACAATCCACCGGTTGGGCTTGTTGCTGCCAAGTGTGCCAGTCTACGTCGCGACCAGGCTGCAATGTTGCTAACGCTTGGGGGCGCTGCAACATCACCACATGCTCGGGTGTGTGCTCGGCTATCTCAATGGCATCGTTAAGCAGCGGTTGATAGGGAATAACTTTATCCACTTCTATGCCGCAAGAGGCGGCCATAATGACTTTGGGTGAAGAGTCATCAATACGCATGGCCAGTTCCCGAGGGGCAAAACCGCCGAACACCACCGAGTGGATGGCGCCAATACGAGCACAAGCCAACATAGCAACGGCAGTTTCCGGCACCATTGGCATATAAATAATAACCACATCGCCTTTTGTAACGCCTAAATCCTGTAGGCCGCCCGCAACTCGAGCAGTCCAATCGCGCATTTCACTATAAGTATAGTGGGCAACGGTATTGGTTACGGGGGAGTCATAGATCAGTGCCGTTTGCTCGCCACGCCCTTGTTCAACGTGATGGTCTAACGCCACATAACAAGAATTAAGTTCGCCGTCGGCAAACCAACGCCAAACGTCATTCTGATCTTTATCAAGCACCTTGGTGGGCGTCTTGATCCATGGAATTTCTTCGGCCTGCTCGGCCCAAAAAGCCTCTGGCTCTGTCAGCGAACGCTGATATACCTGAGCGTAGCTATCGCTATTAGTCCTAGTCATTCCAAAAAATCCCCCCAAGGTTTGAAAAAAGGATTGCAAAACGGCATAGCCAAAAAAGGACTGCAAAAAGTTGCTCAATCCGGATTCGCAAAATAGATTATTTTTAATTAAGGCACAGCACTACCAGCTAGTTTTTAGCTTAGTGCGGAAAAGGCAACACCGCAAATGACATCAGCCAATTTGCGGTGCTCAATAACAGCTAAGGAGATCTTACTGTTGGGTGAACTTCTTGATCTGAGCAGGCTTAGGACAGCGAGCTATAAGTTCTTTATAGGTCTTTGTGCGATTACCAATACGCTTATGCTCACAGTAAAAGTCTACTGCTCGCTGCCATGCTTCCACACGTCCGTGCTTGGTAATAGAAACGGTAGTATTCACGATCTTGCTGCGAATCCGCGACATAACACCAACCTGAAAAACTGGTGTTAAAGTCCCGCTCTTTTCTTTCTTCATGCGGCACAAAATTCCGCGAATCTGACCACTTGGGTCTAACTGAATTTCACGATCGTTCTTATCGCGATTCTTCTGCTGCAGATCTTTCAATACTGCATCGCGTGCATCTGCAACGGCCTTAACTTCAGCCCGCTTCGCTCCGCGCATTCTTTTGCTATTTTCCTTTAACGAAAAATATTCCTGATAGGTCTTACCCTCGATTTGTCTGCGTACGCGAAAACCAAAAAATCTCGGATTATCTAATAGTTCTACACTCATCGGATGCTTCCTGCTCTCTATTTCAAGTGATCATCACTGTTTAACTACAAGCCTTACGACTTGAGCCTATGAAGAGCCAGGAATACAACCTGACTCAATTACCCCACAGCGATATGAAGTACTTCACATCGCTGCGGAGTTTAGACTTTAGCGATTACCTGGCCGCCTTCTAACTGACCGATCTCATCGTCACTAAATCCAAACTCTTTTAAAACTGCGCGAGAATCCTCACCTGGAACTCTTGCGCCTTTTACCTCTTCAGCTTTCGATCTGGAGAATCTTGGTGCTGGGGAGTGCTGCAAAACCCCGTCCACCTCTAAATAACTATTGCGCGCTATACTGTGAGGGTGCTCAGCAGCCTCTTTAATATTCAATACCGGCGCAAAACATACATCTGTCCCTTCCATCAACTCACACCATTCGGCGCGGGTTTTCGTTAAGAACACTTCAGTCAGCTCTGCTTTTAAAGCAGGCCACTGGCTTTGATCCATCTGCGGAGCGAATTTACCCGCATCTAACCCGGCTTTTTCAATCAATAAGGCATAAAACTGTGGCTCTATTGAACCGATACTCACATGTTCGCCATCTTTGGTACGGTAAGTATCGTAAAAATGCGCGCCACCGTCTAACAGGTTGGTTCCGCGCTCAAGCTGGAATGTACCACTTGCTGACATAGAATAAAACATCGCCATCAAAGCTGATGTACCATCTATCATAGCCGCATCTACCACTTGTCCCTTTCCTGACCTAGAAGCCTCTAATAATGCGCATACCAAGCCAAATGCTAACAACATGCCGCCCCCGCCAAAATCTCCAACAAGATTCAGCGGCGGTACTGGTCTCTCGCCAGCGCGGCCCATCGCATGCAAGGCGCCAGCTAGGCCAATATAGTTAATATCATGGCCAGCGGCCTGCGCCATAGGGCCTTCTTGGCCCCAACCAGTCATACGCCCGTATACCAACCGCTCATTGCGCGCTTGGCATTGTTCAGGACCAAGGCCCAGTCTTTCAGTAACACCCGGCCTAAACCCTTCAAATAGCGCATCTGCGCCTTCCACTAAGCGCAATACTGTTTCAACACCCTGTGGGCTTTTCAGATCTACCGCAATAGAGCGGCGGTTTCTTGCAAGTACGTCTTTGGGAGCAGTACCTGATGATTGAGTTGAATTGGTTAGTCGTTCGACACGAATAACTTCAGCCCCCATATCAGCTAACATCATGCCGCAGAAAGGACCCGGGCCTATGCCCGCCAACTCTATAACTTTAAATCCAGATAATGGTCCCATAATTCCCTCTTCCCAATTTGAACTAATACTGAGCAAATTTGCTGCTTTTTGTCACGTTGGCGCAACAAATAGTACACTTTCGATCGACAGTGTACACAAACGATTAGGCAATTTGCCAACCACAATCGTCCTAATTGACTGAAAAACATAAGTATTTAGGCACTTGAAACAAAAACCATCCACTTCGCCACAAAAAAACAAGTGTAACGATTCAAAGGTTAACCGCGTATTTCAAACTAAAGTTAACTGTTAACCAGAGATTTATTTACTAATCAATGCCCAATCACTAACCGCTCACCGGTTGTTTAGAGACACGGTTAAGCTAGTTACCCTCTAGAAATTTCATTAGAGTGCGTTTACTTAATGTCAAACAGCTCATAACAACGCAAAAATGCCCGAAAATAGCGCACCCACAGCTACATTAACGCCACCACTAACGCCGCAAAGAAAGATCATTCACTGTGATTGCGATAGCTTTTACGCGTCTGTGGAAATGCGCGATGACCCATCTTTACTGCAAAAGGCCATCGCAGTGGGTGGTAGTCCCGACCAACGAGGCGTTATCGCGACGTGTAACTATAAAGCCCGAGAATTTGGCCTGCATTCGGCTATGCCCATGTCCCAAGCACTTAGAGCTTGCCCAGACTTGGTGATCATTCGACCGAACATGGCGAAATACAAATATGAATCCCAAAGAATCCAAAAAATCTTCCTCGAATTTACAGATCTAGTAGAACCGCTGTCGTTAGATGAAGCGTTTCTCGACGTCAGTCATAGCGATATCGAGCGCGGCAGTGCGACACTTATTGCGCAAAAAATTAGGCAGCGTGTTAGAGAAGAAGTGGGCATTACCATCTCAGCAGGCATTGCCCCGAACAAATTTCTCGCAAAAATAGCTTCAGATTGGAACAAACCAGACGGACAATTCACTTTAGTACCTGAGGAAATAGACGCGTTTATGCTGGCACTGCCGGTGAAGAAAATTTTTGGTGTGGGCTCTGTGACCGCTAAAAAAATGCACGACCTAGGTCTACACACCTGCAAAGATCTGCAAACTCAGTCGCTGCCAGAGTTAAGCAAACTATTCGGCAAATTCGGTAGCCGTTTATACAACTTATGCCGAGGTTTGGACGAAAGACCAGTAAATAACAACAGAATACGCAAGTCAGTGAGCACAGAGCGCACGTTTGCACGGGACCTGCCCGACGAGGGTGCTTGCACTACGCCTCTACAAGCGCTTTTTGCAGACCTTGAAGCGCGTATAGAAAGAGCCCAATGCGCAAGCTTAGTTAAAGCGCGCACCATGAAAATTAGATTCAGCGGCTTCGATACCACAACGGTTTCAGTAGCAGGCCAAGAAATCAGCCCAAAGATTTATCGCGATATGCTCAAGCAAGCATGGTTAAGACAACAAAAACCCGTTAGGTTATTAGGCATTGGTGTTCAACTTAAAGAAGAAAACAGCCCACTTCAGTCCAATTTGTTCGAATAATTAGCTCAACCAGCCCGGAGGTCTCATGGAATTAAACAACGATTTTAACCAAAGAGTAGCGGTTCATTCGGCAAGCCAAGCTTGGCTAGCATCACCTATTGCCGGGGTAGACAGACGCATGCTAGATCGCATTGGTGGCGAAGTAGCGCGCGCAACCAGCATTGTCCGCTACGCGCCCAATAGTCACTTTTCCCCCCACGTACATACCGGAGGCGAAGAATTCCTAGTATTGGAAGGGGTTTTTCAAGACGAGCACGGCGATTTTCCCGCAGGCAGTTACATCCGCAACCCTCCAGAATCCTCGCACACACCCGGCTCGGAAAAAGGGTGCGTGATTTTTGTCAAATTATGGCAGTTTGACCTAGCTGATCGCACCGACATACGCGTAGATACCGCAGAAATGCTCTACACCCCAGTTGCAGAAAGGCCCGGCGTAGGCGTAAAGGCGCTCTTTACAGACGCTAAAGAAAGAGTGTCCATGGAAGATTGGGATGCAAAAGCGGAAATCAGTTTTAGTAGCCCTCACGGCATGGAAATATTGGTCATTGATGGATCATTCAGTGAAGGCGATGAGCAGTTTTCAACCCAGTCGTGGCTACGCTTACCTGCGGCAAGTGAAACCAAGATCATGGCAGGCGATGAAGGCACAAGAGTGTGGGTTAAAGAACATCTAGCCCCAGTAGTTGCTAAAGCGCCGCAAACATAACCGCCGAAAACCTAAGATGAAATGCGATGCGATAAAAAAGCATGCGCAGATATGAAAAAACCCGCCCCACTTCTCTTTTAGCAACTCAACTGCGGCAAATAAAGAGGCAGGGACGCCAGCGGCGCAATTCAGCGGCGCAATTCAGCGGCGCAGTTCAGCACGTCAACAAGCTCTACGTAGAAAACTGAATATTCGCAAAGCGCGCATACAGAGGATTGCTGGCAATCAATTCGTCATGACTACCGCTGGCAATCAGAGCGCCCTCCTCCAATACCAAAATTCGATTCGCTTGGCGCACCGTCGACAGCCGGTGGGCAATAACCAAAATAGTCATGTCGCCTTTAAGCGCTTCAACGGACTGGCGAATATATTGCTCACTCTCGGCATCGAGCGCACTGGTCGCCTCATCCAGTAACAAGAACGACGGCTTTAGCAATAATGCTCTGGCAATGGCCAAACGCTGACGCTGACCGCCAGAAAGGCCAATGCCGCCCTCGCCTACCCGAGTTTCTAACCCCTTGGGCAATGCGGCAATAAAGTCGCCGGCATTAGCGGCTTTCAGCGCAGTGGCTATTTCCTCATCCGAGGCATTTTCTTTTGCGTAGGTTAAGTTTTCTCTTAGAGAACCGGCAAAAAGCACAGGATCTTGTGGCACAAAACCAAAGGTACCGCGCAAATCCTGCAATTTGAGTGAGCGAATGTCATCACCAGCCAAGGAAATGCCGCCAGAGTCTGGATCGTAAAATCTCTGCAAAAGATCAAACAAGGTGCTCTTACCCGCGCCAGATGGACCCACCAACGCCACCATCTCCCCGGGCGCAATAGCAAAACTCACATCCCGCAAAACTGCGTGCTCAGGCCGACTAGGATAGGTAAAATTAACGCTATCTAGGTTTAACCCCTGCAACTGATCTGCATTAGATTGTCCGCCACCAGGACCATCTACAATGGCCCAAGGTGATTCTAGAATTTCAATCAAGCGTTCTGTGGCACCTGCTGCACGCTGCAAATCACTCCAAACTTCAGATATCGCGCCCACTGAACCCGCAACAATAAAGGCATAAAAGATAAACGCCGCAAGGTCGCCTGGAGAAGTATTACCCGCTAAAACGTCTTGTCCGCCCACCCAAAGCAACATGGCAATGGCACCAAAAACCAACAACATGACCACGGCAATGAGCACCGAACGCAGCCAAACTCGCTGTAGCGACACCCGTAGCGCTTCCTCAACTCTAGCGGCAAAGCTACGCATATCTGCGCCCTGGTGGTTAAAAGCCTGTACCACCTTTATATGCCGAAAACTCTCACCCGCATGGCTGCCAACATCGGCCAACCGGTCTTGGCTAGAACGCGACAAAGTACGCACACGCCGACCAAAAAAGATCACTGGCAGCACAACAAAAGGCACACTGCCCAAAACGATCAACGACAACTTTGCGTTGGTCAAAAACAACAACACCATGCCACCAAAGAACATCAGTATATTACGCAGCGCTATGGATACAGACGAGCCAATAACGGTTTGCAGCAGCGTTGTATCTGTCGTGATTCTGGACTGAATTTCGCTGGGCGCGTTGTCTTCAAAGTAGCCTGGGTGCATGTGCACCAAATGATCAAATACCGCCAGCCTGATATCTGCACTCACCCGTTCGCCCACCCAAGAAACAAAGTAAAAGCGGACAAAGGTACCTATGGTCAAAACCACAATAAAGGTTACAAACAACATCAACGATTGGGTCAACATTTCAATTTCGCCGCTGGCAAAGCCACTGTCTATGACCATGCGAATGCCTTGACCCAGTGACAGGGTGGCACTGGCGGTCACAATTAAGGCCACGCTTGCAATAATCACCTGCCATTTGTAGGGCTTTAAAAAGGCAAATGCAGGGCCTAGGCGGCGTAAATTCTTCGAGCTTTCACGTTCTTCTTCATTCATCGCGGCATTATGTCCATGCGGCCTCCAAGTTGCACTCTTAAGCTGGAATATTTGTGAACTAACTTCTAGACCTAGCAAAATTCGCAACTAAAACCGATCGTCAAAAGTCTGCTCAGCGGTCGGTAGATAGATAGGTAGGTGGGTAGGTGGGTAGGTGGGTAGGTGGGTAGATGGGTAGATGGGTAGATGGGTAGATGGGTAGATGGGTAGATGGGTAAAACCTTTCAAACCGAGAGAAAAAACTTACCTGAGCCAAACCCTTGCACTTGTCGAACGGGGCAAGGCACACTCAATGAAAGGTAAATGCCAAACGCAAGATAGCCGAGAAATTATGCCAGCAGATATCCAGTGGTCAGATGCTAAAGACAGTGAGCACAACGCTACCCGTGAGTTTCGTATCCAACGCAAAGCTATGCGCGATATCACAGGTGCTCTTTGGCTACCCAAGTCTTCCGTCGAGGGTAAAACGCTGATCTGCTGCGGCCACGGCGCATCAGGTGATCGCTATCAGACACCCATAAGCCACCTAGCAGAACGCTTTGTTAAAGCAGGACTTCCGGTCCTATCTTTAGACGGCCCGGTACACGGTTTACGCAAAGTTGGCGACGGCGGACGCGGGGCCTTTTTCCCAGAGTATCAACGTGACAACAGTTTGGTTGATATGACCAATGAGTGGGCCCACACCGTAGAATTGATAAAGGCAGAGACCGGCTCAGGCAACCTCGCTTATTTCGGCCTCTCTATGGGTTCTTTGTTCGGCATTCCATTCATCGCAAGCAGAACAGATGTCACGGTGGCAGCCATTGGTCTAATGGGCGTGCAACCAGACTTTCCACATGGCGAAACCTTACTCGAGAACGCCGCGCAAATTAAATGCCCACTACTGTTCCTACTGCAGTTAGAGGACGAACTATTCAACCGCCAAGGGTGCCTTGATGTATTCGACGCCTTCGCCTCAGAAGACAAACGCCTCCACGCGAACCCCGGCCTACACCCAGAAGTGCCTGTTGAGGAAATCGACTTTACCTTTGACTTTATGCTCGCTCATATCAATGGCACCCAAACAAAAAAGACCGTGAATATCATCTCCGACTGAGCGCGACTAAAAAACAACTTCTATTTTAGTCAACTCGCCTTCCTGAATTACATTGTCTAGATTTCTGTCAATGACAATAGCAAAAAACATAACTTCTGTTGGAGCATCTGCTAACGTATAGGTTTTACCGTACAGTGTTATTTCGTTTACTGGGAAGCTAAGTTTCAGGAATCCGTTGTAGAGGTGTTCCACCAATTGCGCTCTATGTTTTGCAGCATTTTGATAATAAACATAGTGATGGCCTGCTTCAGATATATGCAGACTACTGTACCCACCAGGCTCTGCGGCTAAACCCGAGCCTCGTTGAAACATAGGAATTTCATCTAAAGCGCCACCCACTTGCACTGAGTTCAAGAGTTGCCTATCGAGTACAACCGCTATTCGCACAGCGTGATAATTATCATCTGATCCATTGTTGTAGGGGCGTTGGAAAAACGTCAGCGCGAAAGGTTCACGATCTACGTTAATCTTTGATGTAGGCTGCTCCAACAAAAACACAGCATGGCCCTGCGATAGGTATACGTTTTTCACGCTCGCCGGATCATGCGGACCGTTGAAAACACCTGCTATCAGAACCAAGAGGCCAATCATATTCACAGGCATTTTCTGTAACCCCTGAACTTATTCCACAAAACTCCAGCGCTGAAGCAATGAGCATGCCGCAATCAGTTGTTATCTACACAACTGTTCTAAACAGCAAATTACGTTATAGCGCGATTCAGACAAATATCAATCACCGCAAAACTAACTAACCACTATTTACTTGTATTGGCGCAAAATTGCGTTTTTCCGGGACAGCCCAGTTTTGCATGGAGGGTGTTACATTAGTAAGAGTAGATCTTGCTAGCACTTACTCGATACACAAACGTTTATCTGTGTTTGCTACCATGAGGCAAGAAAACCGCTCACCTTAGATTAGCCCACAGGTTAGACCGCGCAAAGATTTTCAATTTTTAATTGAGGTTAGAGGGGCTATCTCGTTAAGGTGCTCAACTCACGACCAATGGAATATAAATTCAGCGCTAGCTAAACACGAGTAGAGAGCGACGAGGACCGAAATGACTGACATGACCGAACTTGAATATTTAGAAACCGAAACAGGCGAAAACCCCGTTGGCTGCGTGATATGGATGCACGGCCTCGGCGCGGATGCCAGCGACTTTGAGCCCATCGTACCTATGCTGCCGCTAAATCAGCCGTTACGCTTTGTCTTCCCAAACGCGCCAATACGCCCCATCACTGTAAATGGCGGCGCCGAAATGCGTGGTTGGTACGACATAGATCCAAGCTCGTCCGTGGTCGGTGGCGATGACATTAATGAGTCAGCGGCGGCCATTAAAGCGTTGGTAGAAAACGAAATAGCCAACGGTTTTAAATCCAACCAAATCGTCTTGGCGGGGTTCTCTCAGGGCGGCGTTATTGCCCTAGAACTTGGTTTATCTACAGATCACAAAATGGCCGGCATCATGGCGTTATCTACTTACGTGCACGACCACCAGCGCCTTACTGACCGCGTTGGGTTCGCCAATATTGATACACCCATATTCATGGCACACGGCATCAATGACCCGGTCATTCCAATTACGCGCGCCATTACTTCACGCCAAACATTACTGGATCTGGCCTACCCTGTTGAATGGCAAGAGTACGCCATGGGTCACCAGGTTTGCCCGCAAGAAATTACACATATAGGCCAATGGCTAAATCAGATTTATCAAAATTAGTCCCGCTACTGCCCAGCCCTAAAACTTGGGTAGATACAGCGCTACAAGACTTTGAGAGTTTTCTCCAAGATCACGCCTCTGCGGAAAAGAAAGCCTCTGGCATGGCGCTGAGCATGGCATCCCACTACCCAGACCGCTTAGATCTGGTGAGCGCAATGGTGGATTTGGCGGTGGAAGAACTCAACCACTACCGCGAAGTCATGCGCCTCCTATTGGGTCGAAAAATTGTCCCCAGCGCAGACCGCAAAGACGCATACGTCACCCAATTGAATAAGCAGGTACGTAAAGACGCCGAGTACTTTTTACTCGACCGATTACTTGTCGCAGCGGTGGTAGAACGCAGAGGCGCGGAACGCTTTGGCCTCATTGCCGAACACATTACCGACCCATCTTTAAAAAAATTCTATGCCGCCATCACCGCCAGCGAAGAGCGCCACTGGCAGCTATTTGTAGAACTGGCATGGGCACACTGCGCGGTTGACGAAATTGAACGGCGCTTTAACGAATTGGCGGACTACGAGAACAATTTGGTCAGCACGCTGCCTATTGCCGCAACCCTGCACTAACGCCAACAATTGGGTAAAAATATGAAGGGCCCAATTGCGCAATACTTAAGCCGCTACGCGGAGCCTGAGGCGGCTGACGCAGAACATTTGCATACATCAGTCCTCGCGCCAAAAAATACTTACGCCCAATGTTTGGTCGTGCCCGCTTTTGATGAAGCCGAAGATTTTCTGCCCCGCCTACTGCGTAACATCAGTGATCGACAAGATTTGCTGGTCATCATTGTCGTCAACGCACCAAAAAACGAGGGGCAGACAAGCGATGACCCTGGGCCCATCCAGCGCACCCTAAAGCTGCTACAAACTCTGCAAACACCGGAGGCAAAACCCTTACTAGACTGCGGCAGGTTAATCATAGATCGGGTAAGTCCTGAACGGGAGATACCGCATAAGCAAGGTGTTGGGTTGGCACGAAAGATCGCCAGTGATGTGGCCCTCGCACTACACCACTCCGGCCGCATCACCTCGCCGTGGATCTACCAGACCGATGCCGATGCCTGCTTGCCCAATGACTACTTCACAACCCCTATGCCACAGCGCGGGTGCGCCATATTCCCCCACCGGCACATCAGTGACGACACTGAAGTAAATGCCGCAGCACGACTCTACGATTTACACATGAGTTACTTTGTTGCGGCGCTGAGAAAACATGGCAGCGCTTATGCACACCCCAGTCTTGGCAGTACCTTGAGTATTCACGCCTTGGACTACGCCAATGTCAGAGGCTACCCAAAACGCAGCGCCGGTGAGGATTTTCATATCCTCAACAAGTTGAGCAAGATCACACCGCTGACCCTTTTGCCCAGCCCAAGTATTGAAGTGCAAGCCAGAACATCGGCCAGAGTGCCCTTTGGCACTGGTCCAGCATTGAGTCGAATCATCGAAAATTTACGCCAACAGCCAAATGGCAGCGGTTATTTAAGCTACAACTATGCAAGCTTCAAACTCTTAGCCCAAGGATTGGCAGCACTGGAAGCGGCGTGTCAAAGTACCCAAGGAGCCAAGGTCGAATTCCCGCCACAAGTGAGCGAGATCCTCAATGAGCTGGGTTTAGAAAAAGTTTTACCCAAACTCACAGATACAAATACGCCGCGAAATCAGCGCCAGAGGGTCGCCACCGAGTGGTTCGACGCGCTCAAAACCCTACGTTTTATCCACCTTGCTCGACGCTTTTACCCAGATAAATCATTGCTAGAAACCCTGCGGAGTGAGGCTGGAGAACTTCAGCTACTTGACGAGTGAACTGTCCGTCCAAGCGTATTCACAAATATGCGTTATTCAGCAGCCACTACACGCCACCAAGCCACTAAATCTGCAGCATAATTAGCAGTTAACAGTGGCGGACAATCCCCGTAGAATGCTTACGCCTTAAGGCCTCGCAGCCTTTTGCGAAAAAACAGCACGAGCATCAAATACTCACACGCTTTCTATTTTCTATCAGGTAAGAATCACCCGATGGCCACAGTTTTTATTGACGGACAAGTAGGCACAACTGGTATCGAAATCAGCGAACGACTCCGTGGTCGCGCAGACATCGAACTGATTAGTTTGGCCAATGACGAGCGCAAAAGCCCGTCGGCACGCACGCGCCTGCTACAGCAAGCGAACGTCGCCATTTTATGCCTGCCTGATGATGCCGCTGTCGAATCTGTCGCGTTAGCTGACGGCAAAGCAAGAATACTTGATGCAAGCACTGCGCATCGTACTCACCCAGACTGGGCATACGGGCTACCAGAACTCAGTCCAACAGCGCGTGAAGAAATTGCCAATGCGCAATTTGTCTCTAACCCCGGCTGTTACCCACAAGGCTTTATTTTACTGACAAGGCCCCTTATTCAAGCTGGCCTATTGTCAGCCAGCACGCCACTGCGTTGCCATGCGCTGTCTGGCTACTCTGGCGGCGGTCGGCAAATGATCGAACGGTTTCGCGACTTTTCGCCATCGCAGGCCGATACCTTGGGCGTGCAAAGTTATGCCCACGGACAGCAGCACAAACACCTGCCAGAAATGCTCAAGTACAGTGGCACCACTGTACAACCCCTATTCACACCCAATGTTGCCAACTATTACAAAGGCATGTTGGTCCAAGTGCCCTTATTTGCCACTGAGCTGAATAACGCATCACCCGCGCAGGTACATGAAGTACTTAGCCAGCGCTATGCAGACGAGGCCTTCATCAACGTTGCATCCCTTGGCGCTGAAGAACTCATGGACGGTGGGTTCCTCAACCCCACGGGCTGCAATGACAGCAACCGCATAGACCTTATGGTGATGGGCGATACCCAACGCATAATTCTTTGCGCTCGCTATGACAACCTTGGCAAAGGCGCTGCAGGCGCCGCAGTACAAAACTTAAACATAATGCTTGGTATAAAGGAGTCGTCAGGACTATGAGCACACCGTTGGCGCAACGCTCAAACGCAGAGCTAGAAAAATTACAACAAGAATTAGATGCGGCTTACCAAGGCCTAAGCGCAGCGCAAGGCGGCAACCAACTGAAGCTAGACTTAAGTCGCGGCAAGCCCGGTGCCGAACAATTAGATTTGAGCAACGGTTTAGAAGAGGCTCTTGGCGGCGACTTCTTCAGCGCAGACGGCACAGACACGCGCAATTACGGCGGCATACGCGGCATTAGTGAGGCCAGAGAGCTAGGCGCCGAACTTATGAGCGTTCCTGGAAATGAAATCATTGCCGGCGGCAACTCCAGTTTGACCATGATGCACTTGGTGCTTAGAACAGCTATGGACCTTGGCCTCTGGGGCGACGAGCGTCGCTGGAGTAATTGCCCAACAGCAAAAATTTTGACCCCAGTACCCGGCTATGACCGACATTTTGCGTTAGCCGAACATTTCGGGTTAGAAATGGTTAATGTGCCAATGAACGATGACGGCCCAGACATGCAGGCAGCCCATGAACTAGTAGCCAACGATGACAGCATTAAAGGCATCTGGTGTGTACCCAAATACGCCAATCCCACAGGCTGCACCTACAGTGACTCGGTTGTAGATGCAATTGCCGCGCTACCCAAACACGCCAAGGCAGATGATTTTGTTGTGATGTGGGACAACGCTTATGCCGTCCACCACCTAAATGAGCACGGCGAGCACTTAAAATCCATTCGCGACGCTGCACTATCGCAAGATACCCAAGAGCATATTGTGCAGTTCGCTTCCACGTCCAAAATTACCCACGCAGGATCAGGCATTGCCTTTATTGCTGGGGCAGACAAGGTTTTGGCCAACTTAGAAAAACACATGGCTGTTTTTACTATTGGCCCAGACAAAGTGAATCAATTGCGCCATGCGCGATTTTTAAAAGGTCGGTTAAGAGAACATATGGCTGCACACGCTGCAATCATCCGACCAAAATTCGACCTAGTGTTGAAGAGTTTCGAGCAAGAATTGGGCAGCTTAGGCATAGCCACTTGGACTAAACCCAAGGGTGGCTACTTTGTTTCCTTAGACCTTCAGCCCGGCCTAGCCAAAGAGGTGGTAGCAATGGCAAAAGCAGTAGGTCTTACCCTGACGCCAGCGGGTGCAACATTTCCTGGCGACCACGACCCCGAAGATCGAAATATGCGAATAGCGCCTACCTTTGGGTCCTTAGATGAAATTAACGCAGCAATGGATATCCTGACGCTGTGTATAAAGTTGGCCAGCGTACGCAAGCTGGTTAGCGACAAAACTTAATTAGGTATTACATGTTAGAAGACAATGGCGAAAATCAAGATTTAGACAAGGCCAAAGAAAAAGCTGCAGCGGAAAACGCGGCAGAAAACTCCACACCCGAAACAGCTGCCGAAGCGTCTGAACAAACGGCAGAACAAACGGCAGAACAAGAGAACGAGACAGTTGAAACTACTGTAGAAGAAACCGCTGTGGAAACCGAGTCCGAGCAAGTAAGCGATACAGCAAACGAAGCCGATAGCGAGCGCGAAACCAGCGACGAGGCCGATGCAGAGGCGGCTACAGAAGCCCCTGAAGAAAGCGCTCACGATGGTAGCCACGCCACCACTGAAGAGGTAGTTGAAGAAACTGCTGAAGTAGCGGCTGAGGAAACCGTCAGCGAAACACCTGCTGCTGAAGAAACAATTGTCGCGGCAGCTAGCGAAACAGAAGCTGCCGTTGATGAAGTTGCAGAAACAGAAGAAGCTGAGGCGGCAACAGAAACCGCAGCAGAGTACGAAACCGTACGATTCCAAGAGCTCGCGCTCCCAGAACCACTGGTAGCCGCAATAGACGAACTCGGCTTTGAATTTTGCACACCTATCCAAGGCAGATCACTGCCATTTAGCCTATCTGACTACGACGTTACCGGCCAGGCACAAACAGGCACCGGCAAGACTGCGGCATTTTTAATCACCCTGTTCACCCGCTTCTGGGAGAACCCGCTACAAACTGAACAAGCTTCAGGCACACCTCGCGCGTTGGTTCTAGCACCCACACGGGAACTGGCCATGCAAATTGAGGGCGACGCACAGGGCCTGAGTAAGCACATGGGCATGCGCACAGTTTGCGTAGTAGGCGGCATGGACTACGGCAAGCAGCGCGAAGAACTTGAAGAGGGCCCGGTCGATGTATTGGTAGCCACCCCAGGCAGACTGATCGATTTTGTTGAGCGACGAGAAATCAATCTACGTGAAGTAGAAGTACTGGTCATTGATGAAGCAGACCGCATGCTCGACATGGGCTTTATCCCAGACGTGCGCCGCATTGTTTTGCAAACACCGCACAAGCGAAAGCGCCAAACCTTGTTCTTCTCCGCAACGTTTAACGATGCTGTTATGCGCTTAGCACAATCTTGGACCATCGACGCAGAACACATTATTGTTGAACCCGAGAGCGTAGCAACCGACACTGTAGATCAGAAATTCTGGTTGGTTGGCGCGCGAGAAAGACAAAAAGTACTGTTTCAATTCCTATCCCACGCGCAACCTGAACGGGCAATCATTTTTGCTAACAGACGCGATCAAACCCACCGCATTGTTGAATTTCTGCGGAAGAAAGACATACCGTGTGAAGCGCTGGCTGGCGACGTGCCACAACGCAAGCGCATGGCAACTTTAGCCCGCTTCAAAGAGGGTAAGTTACGTTACTTAATAGCAACAGATGTTGCTGGTCGTGGCATCCATGTGGATGGTGTAACCCATGTTGTAAATTACGAACTACCTGACGATTCAGAAGACTACGTACACCGCATTGGCCGTACCGGACGCGCTGGGGCATCGGGTACATCTATCAGCTTTGTATCTGAAGATGACGCTTTTAATCTACCTGCGTTGGAGCAATATCTGGGTACTCAGATCAAGTGCATCCAGCCTGATTTGCTGCCAGACAGCTAAGGGACGCAGTCTAAACTGCGGGTTGGAAAAGACTTATGACTGAACAAAAAGCAGACGACGCTGCAACCCAAAACTCGTCTACCGTCACCCAAGTGGCGGTAGTTCAGCATAATGCAGGCATAGATGTGGAGGCTAACTTAAGCAAGTTAGAACAACTCTCCACACAGGCCGCCAGCGATGGCGCGCAACTTATCACATGGCCCGAAGCGTTCGCATACCTGGGCCGACACGACGGCAAAAAAGAAATCTTGGAATCTCTTAGCGAAGGCGGGCCAATCCTTGCGCGCTGCCAAGCATTAGCCCGCAAGCTGCGCTGCCACTTACTGTTGGGAGGGTTCCACGAAGCTGTGGAGGGCGACCCTGACCGCTGTTACAACACCAGCGTGTACTTAGACGAAACGGGCAGCATTCGCGCAAGCTATAGAAAAATACACCTATTCGACGTAAGCATTCCAAACGGCCCACAGCTCATGGAATCAAAGCAAACTGCGCCGGGTGAAAAAGCTGTGTGTGTAGACTCGCCAATGGGCAGTCTGGGCCTAACCATTTGCTATGATGTGCGCTTCCCTAACTTATACCAACGCTTAGCCAGTATGGGCGCGGTTGCTATGACAGTACCTTCAGCGTTTACCGCCACCACTGGCGCAGCCCACTGGCACACGTTGCTCCGCGCTCGCGCCATTGAAACCCAGAGCTATGTTATTGCCCCTGCGCAACATGGCGCGCACAGCGCCAATCGCGCGTCCTACGGACACTCACTCATTGTCGACCCATGGGGCAAGGTCATTGCCGAACTGCCCCAGGGCGACGGTTACGTTATTGCCAGCGTAGACAGCGAAGAAGTACACAGAATTAGGCGCGAAGTACCCAGCCTTGCTAACCAAAGGCCCATAAGCTAACCCATGAGCAATCAACTAGAACAACACGCTCCTCGCGGCAGCGGCCAAATTATTTTCTTACTCGCCGCGCTCATCATCATCGCAGCGGGACTCAAATCTGCCCAAGAAATTATGGTGCCATTTTTGTTGGCTGCATTTATAGCCACCATCGCCGCAACACCGATGTTCTGGATTCGCGCCAAAGGCGTACCGGCAGGCATTGCATTGGCATTGGTGGTGGTTGGTATATTCACCGCTCTTTTACTGATCGGCGCGGTAGCCACACAGTCCACGTCAGCGTTTATCGCCAAGTTACCCTTCTACCAAGAAAGACTTGTTAGCATTCAAGGCGACCTTGTCGTGGCGCTAGAAGGCTTTGGTATTCCAGTGGATTTGTCCAAGCTACTTGAAGGATTTTCGCTCAGCTCAGCACTTAAGTTTGCTGGTTCCACATTGGCAAGCCTGGGTAATTTATTAAGCAATGGCTTTCTAATCATTCTCACAGTTATTTTTATTCTCGCCGAAGCCACTAGCTTTTACCCAAAGTTAAACTCCGTTTTAAGCAACCCACAGCGCGACTTGGTGTACTTCACACGTTTCGCCAACAACATGAATCGTTACGTGGCCCTGAAAACCTCCATGAGCCTGCTCACCGGCTTACTGGTGTCTGTTGCCCTGTGGATATTAGACATCGACTTCCCAATCCTTTGGGGCCTGCTGGCTTTTCTGCTTAATTTCATCCCAACCATTGGCTCAATTTTCGCGGCCATACCGCCGTTACTATTAGCCCTCATTCAACATAGCCCAAGCGCAGCTGGCGCTGTAGCACTGGTTTTTTTCCTCATCAACATGGGCGTAGGCAACGTTTTGGAACCTCGTTACATGGGCAAGGGCTTGGATCTCTCCACGTTGGTAGTGTTTTTGTCTCTGATTTTTTGGGGCTGGATACTTGGCACAGTAGGTATGTTTCTCTCTGTACCGCTAACCATGACCGGTAAGATCGCTATGGAAGCCAACCCAAGAACAGTGTGGTTAGCGCGACTACTCGGACAAAGTGAAGGCAGTGAACGGCCTCCAGCCGCTACAATTGAGCAAGACACAGCGCCTACCACGACCCAAAATCAAACCCAGAATCCGCCTCTAAACCAGAGTCCTTCTCAGCACGAGTCCGATAACTAATGAGTCAATTTGAACGGCCAAACATTGCGGCTATGCAAGGGTATAGCTCCGGCGAGCAACCCTTAGAAAAAGAAACGATTAAACTCAACACCAACGAAAACCCGTTTCCTGCCAGCGCAAAAGTGCAGGCAGCATTAATGGATTTCGCAACAGCAGACCTTAGAGTTTACCCACAACCCACCGCAGACAAATTACGTGACGCCATTGCCGCACATCATGGCCTGACGCGAGATCATGTAATGCTCACCCACGCCGGTGACGAAGCACTGCGACTGGCCATTACAACCTTTGTTGAACCGGGCGGCACGCTGGGCACTACAGATCCAAGCTATTCCCTGTACCCCGTGCTAAGCAAAATTCAAGATGCCACAATGCAAACCCTCGCATTGGAAGACGACTGGTCTATTCCAAACACATTTGCTCAGGCTATGACACAACATAACGCCCAGCTAACTTGTTTGGTGAACCCCCATGCGCCTAGCGGGCACCTTACGCCGCTAGCGACCATTGAGGCCATTGCAGAAAATATCAGCGGCGTACTGTTAGTAGATGAAGCTTATATCGACTTTGTCGATCCGAGCATTGCCTATTCCACCAAAGATTTGCTTAACGCTCGAGACAACGTACTCGTGCTACGCACCTTCAGCAAAGGCTACAGCTTGGCGGGATTACGCCTAGGCTACTTACTTGGCGACCCAGAACTGATCAAACCCATGCTGGAAAAAACCCGCGACAGTTACAATGTAGACGCCATCAGCCAAGCCCTAGGTTTAGCAGCAATAGAAGATCAGGCCTACGCCCAGGAGACTTGGCGAGTTGTGCGCGAACAAAGACAGGTGCTAAGTGATGCACTCAGTGCAATGGGCTTTAGCTGCCCCGCAAGTGAAGCCAATTTTTTACTCGCCACAATGCCAGAGGAAATTGACGCAGAAGGATTGTACGAAGCACTGAAAGCCAAAAGTATTTTAGTGCGCTATTTCCCAACACCAAGACTCAAAGACAAACTACGCATCACAGTAGGCACTGCGGAACAAAACGAAAAGTTGATCGCCACCATACGCCAACTAATCACGCGCTAAGCCAATTTGGCTAACTGCCAAGACAAAATGAAAGGGTTCCAATGAGCAAACACCTACTCAATGACGAAAAAATTGCAGCACTGCCCATCACTCGGGTACAGCACCAATTTAACGACAATGCTATTCGCTCAACAAAAACCCTCAGTTCCGCCACAGGCATGCAGCGCTTAGGCATACACCTCGTCACCATTAGCCAAGGAAACGACTCCACTACCCACCATTATCATGATGCCGACGAGGAATTTATTTACATTGTTTCGGGCAAAGGCATTGCACGGATTGGCGAGGAATCATTCGAAGTAGGTCCCGGAGACTTTATGGGTTTTCCAGCACCGTCAGATGCCCACAGCTTACACAACCCAAACGCAGAAGATCTGGTTTACCTCATGGGCGGCGAAGGCTGGCCTGTAGACGTTGTTCATTACCCAGAGATAAAGCGCAGCATGACCCGCTCGCATGGCAAGCGCGCCTACTCCGACTGGGACGACATTACTGAAGTTAAAAGCCGCTAGCGTCGGCAACGCCATTTGGCGAAAGCGGTAAGGTCGAGTACCCTTTACTCGCTTCTTTGAGTGCACCCGTTGTGCGAAAGGGGCAAAAACCTGTGACCACTTTTGACCAGAGCATTAGTCGATACCATGTTTGACACTATGTTTGGCCAAATAGCTGACAGAATAGTTGACAGAATAACTTACAAATAATTAAGAGGAGGGGATATGACTCAGCTACCCGCAGTGAGCCTTGCCGCCGTACCCGGCCGCAGATTACAAACCATCGAGATCGCCAAAGAAATTGAAAAGAAAGGTTTCCCCGGCATCTTCGGGCCTAGCCTGGGTGACAGCCTTTCTCTTTGTAACGCCATCGCGCTGGCCACAACTGATGTCATGATCGGCACAAGTATTACCCCTATATATACACGCAACGTTACCGACTTCGCGCAAACAGCAGGTTTTTTGCACGAAGTGTCCAATGGTCGCTTTCGTTTTGGTGTCGGCGTCAGCCACGCACCTGCACTGAACAGAATGGGTATTACCGCAGGCAAGCCACTGGGCGATATGCGTAAGTTTGTTGAAGACATGCACGCGGTGCCACGAGTTGGCGACATGCCCCCTATCGTTTTAGCAACCCTGCGCGACAAAATGATTCAGTTGGCGCAAGAGATCGGGGGCGGCATGGTATTTGCCAACGGCGCACGTTCTTATATGAGCCATTCACTGGGCAACCTATCTGCCCAAACGCTCAGCAACGATGATTTCTTTATTGGCAACATGATTCCTACATGTGTCAGCGACGACAAAGCAGCCGCTGCTGCCGTTTGCCGCAAAACCCTGACCAGCTACGCGTTTCTACCCAACTATAGAAACTACTGGAAGGCCGCAGGTTTTGAAGAGGAAATGAATGGTGTTGAAGCCGCCATTGCCGAGAAGGACTATGACCGCGTACCTGAATGCCTGTCTGACCGCTGGCTTGCAGACACCACGCTTTTTGGTAGCGCAGCTGAAGTACGCGAAGGCGTAGAAGCTTGGTTCGACGCGGGCATTAAGACCCCTATCATCGTGCCGTCTTCAGCATCGGGTGGTCAGATTAAGGCGTTGGAAGAATTCTTCGCCCTCTGGGACTAGTACCCAGTCACTCTACCCACTACTTGCACCCGCCACTTGCCCCCAATACGTAAGCTCCGACTCATCAGGCACGGCAACGCGGAGCCAAGTCGGTTTGGGCAAACGGATTATGCACGGCCACTAGATCAACGTGGCCTTGCTGATTTACACAACACCACCCAACAACTACTCGCACGTAGCGATAACACCGCAGATTGGTTGTGGGCTAGCTCAGCGGCGAGAACCTCAACCACCGCACAAGCACTCTCAGCAATTTGCAATTGCCCCATGCAGTTAGAGAAAGAACTCTATTTAGCAGGCCCAGAATCCATACTCAGCGTGCTGCAGGGTACCCCGGAAGATTTTTATGACGTCATACTGGTAGGCCACAACCCTGGCATTAGTATGTTGGCTGGACTGCTCAACAGCCCAGCGCAAACGATTGAGCTAGACACTCTGGGTATAGTGGCGCTTACGTTCAAAGGCCAGTGGCAGGATTTGAACTTTGGTCAATGCCAGCTCCATGGCACCTACGACTACAAAACACCTTAGCAGCCCGCAGAAAAAACTAGCCGCTTCGACCAGAGAAGAAGGATAAACCGCTTAACTACAGTGTTAGTTCAGGCTATCGGTTTAAATATCTTTGCCACATAAAAACCATCCCAAGGCCCATCTGGCAACACACGCAAAGTCAGCGCCAAGTTCTCATTCAGTAACTTACCCAACCATTGAGTGAGTCCCGGCATTGAGTTGGGCGGATACTCGGCAATAGGCATAAGCTGCGCATCGGTCTTTTTCAGCAATGACGCCACCACTAATTCGTTTTCATCCGGCGCAAAACTACAGGTGCAATACAGCAAAGTACCGCCGGGTTTCAGCGCAGCATAAGCCGAGCGAATAAGACTCTTCTGTTTGCGCTGGGTTTCTTTAACCTTACGCGGACTCCAGTGCTGGTAGGTGCTGGCATCAAGCCAATTCATCCGCGACTCAGACGAACAAGGCGCGTCTAACAAAACCCGATCAAATCGTTCTGGCACCGCACGCCCAACGCTGCGCCCATCACGCTGATAGAAATCAACATTGGTCACACCACAGCGCTGCAAGTTCGCCTGCATACGAAAGAACCTGCCACGTATGGGTTCTACCGCAGCAAGCCTGCCGGTGTTATTCATACGCGCGGCAATGGCTAAAGTTTTACCGCCGGGAGCAGCGGCTAAATCCAGTATCTCTTCGTCTTGTTGAGGGTTGAGTATCGAAACCGCAAAATAGCTGGCCGGATTTTGAATATAAATTTGCCCGCTTTCGGCGCTCCCATGCTGAGAAATACCCGCCTCGCGAGCCACTGAATACAAACCAGGCAGCAACGCCACCTGCTCGCCCAACGAGCCGCCCAAGTGTTGTTTTAATGACTCAACAAGTTGAACTTTGTCTGCCTCAGAATCTATCCGAAGGTCATTCAACCAATAACTCGACACGGTCTTTTGCCCAAGTTCATGAATAATTCTGCCGGCTTGCGCTGGCCCAAAAACCGCCTCAAGACGCTGACAAAAATCCTCGGCAAACTGAAAATTCTCGGGCAATAGCGCAACCAACTCTGGATTAGCAGGGAGCACTACAAATTTATTTGCTTTCGCCACGACGTAAAATCTCTCAATTGCCTTTGCTTATAACTATTTAGATGGATAAACAGCCAAAAATGGATACCACCCGCTCTTTCTGCAACGGTAGTATTAGACAAAGTATAGGGTGTAATAACACCGCTTCGTATCATTATTCACAGGAGCCACTTTCTTGAAACTCGCAAAACCAGCTTTAGACGTTGGCCTTTACACCAACCAACTGGATCCCAGCCTGGCATTTTGGCAAGACCAAGTTGGCCTCACGTACAGCGAAATGTTGCCCTTGGGCGGCGGCGCGCGCCAACACCGACACGCCATTGGCGACAGCGTACTGAAGGTTAATCATAGCCGACACGAACTAGAGGCAGGCGACAGCGGGCTGAGCAAGCTCAGCATCTACAGTGCCTCGGTTGAGGAACCTGCCCAGCTTTTGGATCCAGACGGCAACGACATAGACCTTTGCCCTTTAACCGCCCAAAGCCCAAATTTATCTCTGACGCTAGCGGTGACCGATTTAGCCCGCAGCCAAGAGTTCTATGCCCAAACCTTGGGACTACCCCAAGACGATGAAGGCGGCTTTCGCGCTGGCGCGTCGCAGATACTACTCACCCAAGGGGGCAAGTTGGGCGAAGTGCCACAAAAAGCACTGGGGCTGCGCTACATGACCTTTCAAATTTTTGATGTAGTGGCAGAGCACGCCTATGTAATAAGCCACGGTGGCAGCGAAGGCATGGCGCCAGTGCGGCTAGGCGAAGTTGCCTTTATCAGCTTTGTGCGCGACCCAGACGGCAATTGGATAGAACTCAGCCAACGAAAATCTATTACAGGGTCGCTGGCGTAAACGCTAAAAGCCACCATAAGGCGCGTAAGAATCTACGCAGGTCAGCCTGCTGTAGACTAAGAGCCACCTAATAGGTATACCTGTGCAAATGCATTTTGAAATATTAGGTTAATACCTAAAAAACTTTATATTGGAGACACTCATGGACTTTTTCTCATTCCTAGTACTGCTGGCCATTGCTTATTTACTGTGGCGCATCAGCGATCAGTTACCCGATGTTTTGTATCGATTGAGTGAGATACAAAAAGACATTGCAGATCTGAATAGACGCGGTTTGGAGGCCTCATCTAATACAGCGCCAGCAACCAAAAAGCCTGCGCCCAAGAAAAAACCAGAAGCAGACAGCGAAGCATAAGCAGTGATCAATAAGCACTGATCAATAGACACTGATCAATAGGCACTAATAAGTATTAACTGAAGCGACTATGACCTCCAACAAAGAGCCAACAACCGCTGCCGCTCAGCGCAAAAAGCCATTAGATTGGCGAGTACGCTTTGGCCTTTTAGTAACGGCTGCGTGGATATTTTTAGGTAGTTCCTATATCACCACGCAAATCGGCTGGGCGGCTTTTTCACGACTGCCCGCCGAGGAATTGGGCAGTTTCTTAGAGGGTGCCTTTGCACCACTGGCTTTTCTTTGGTTAGTTATCGGCTATTTTTTGCAGCAAAAAGAGCTAGAACAAAATACCGCAGCCCTGCATGCCCAGGCTCTGCAAATAGGCCGCACGGCAGAACAAGCCATTATTCAGTCAGAAAATTTAGCCGCTAGCGAACTGCACGCAAGACAAGAAGCATTTTTGCAAATAGCGCAATTGGTACGCGCCCAACTTGGCGCCATCGCCGGACTACTTTACACCTCAAGCCAAGGCGACTCTGGAGACGGCACCATAAGCCCAGTTAAAATGACTCAACTCTTCTCGGAGCAGAGTAATGGCGACCTAGACCTCTTCACCCGAAGACTTATACAAGCCATTATCCTAGAAGAAGACGACAGCCAGCGATTCGCCCTATTTTATGGCACCGCCATTCGTGCGCGACACAGCAACCACTTTCTATTCGCCTTTGAACGACTGATGAAAAACGTAAAAGAGGTAGACCCTCAAGGCATGCTGGAAGATGCACTCACCAGCAGCGCCAATGGGTTACTCTACGTACGCATGAAAGGCTACCAAGCCAAAGCGCCAGAAGAATGGTCAGACCATCACAAAACCGGAATTCAGATCAATATTTAGGACATTAACTATGCACATCTCGATTAAGACCCTACTGATCCTCCTATCCACAACCACCTTAAGTATCAGCAACCTCTGGGCAGCAGACAGATTTGCAGGCGTTGAAGTTAAAGCCCAATTAGTCAGCGGCAGTGTCCATATGCTCACCGGCTCAGGCGGTAATATCGGCGTATCCATTGGCGCAGACGGCACGCTCATTATTGACGACCAATTCGCGCCACTGGCAGAAAAAATACAAAACGCATTAACCAAATTGGGCGGCGACCGACCCAGACTGATATTAAATACCCACTTCCACGGCGACCATACCGGCAGCAACCCAAGCTTCGGCAACAGTGGCGCTATCATTGCCCATGACAACGTACGCGTGCGGCTAGCAAACCAAGACGGTTTTGCACCCAGTGGTTTACCCGTAGTCACCTTTGCCCAGCAACTGACCGTGCATTTCAACGGCGACGAATTGGCCCTCATTCACCTACCCAACGGCCATACCGACGGCGACAGCGTGGTGTGGTTCAAACAAGCCAACGTCATTCACATGGGCGACCATTTCTTTAACGGCGCATTCCCTTACATAGACATAGGCAGCGGCGGTAGCGTGAGCGGCGTCATTCGCAACCTTGAGCAAGTGATTCAAATGGTGCCAGCAGACATCAAAATTATTCCCGGCCACGGCCCAATGGCCAACATTGCAGACCTAAGTAAGAGCCTAGCCACTATTAAGGCAACACAAAAAATCATTCAGCAAGGTGTAAGCGCCGGGTTGTCTGACCGCAAAATAGAAGCAAAGCTCAGCGACTACGCAAACTGGGGCAAAGGCTTTATCAACACATCACGCTGGATCAGCATTATCAAAAGCGATCTAGAAAATAAATAAAAAAAGCCAGATAAGAAAAAGAATATGCAAGATCCGTTAGCACAATTCCACGCAGAGCGCCAATTAGCGCGAGATGCCGGCGACCCAATGGCACACGTCTGTGTGCTGGCAACAGTAGATCAGCAAGGTCGCCCGCAGGCGCGCACATTGGTGCTAAGGAATGTCGACCACAACGGTTCACCGCGACTGGCGCTGTTCATAAACGCCAATAGTCCAAAGTGGGCGGAGCTGGCCAATAGCGACAGCGCGAGCGTTCAGGTGTACTGGCCAAGTGTAGAGTTGCAGTACCGAATGCAAGTGCAAACTGAAGCGTTAGATCCGAAAGTGGTCGCCGAAAGCTGGCAGTTCAGACCAGACGCGCCAAAGAAGATGGATTGGCTATATCAACAACAAGCCCAAAGCACAGCGGTTGCTGACAGAGCGCAATTGCTCAAACAGTTAGATCAACTAGCAAGCCCAGAACCACTGGTGGCACCAGAGGCGGCGAAAGGACTACTTATTCAAGTAACGGAAATAGAACGGTTAGATTTAACCCAAAGTAACGGGGTACATGACCGCACGTTGTACACGCTGCGTCAGGGAGGCCAAGGCGAGTGGGACAAACAAACCTTAGTGCCCTAGTTCCTGGGAGCATTAGGTCAAAGCAAAGCAAAGAGCGGTAAGACCAGTGCCGCTCACGCTGCTATAAAATTAGAGCTAAAACTATCTCTAAAACTTGAGGTCATCTAGCTCGGCAGTAACAATGCCTCTAAGGTTGCTAAAACAAGTCTTCTTCGCAATCTCAACGAACCCCGCAATAAACGGAGCATCGGCCTGGTCGGCGCGCACAGCACCATAAAGCGTAGGCCAAACACCCTCCTCGCCTAGAGAGCGCACCTCAATGTAGTCATTCTCTAAATATTCGTGCAAAGCCCAATTCGGCAAACACGCCACACCACGACCGCTGGCCACCAACTGAATGATCATAGTAGTTAACTCCGCATGCCGAACACGCTGAGGCTCAACGCCCGCCAAATCCAAAAAGCTGGTAAACAAGTCTAGCCGGTCGCGGTCAACCGGATAAGAAATAACCACCTCTTCAGCCAGGTCAATGGGCTCAACCCAAGGCTTTTGACCAAGCGCATGCCCCTTGGCCACAGCCAACTGCGCCTCATAACTAAACAAAGGAAAATAATGAATGCCCGGCTCGTTAACCGGATCAGCAGTAATGACCAAATCTAAGTCACCCCGAGCCAACGCAGGCAAAGGGGCAAAATGAAAACCACTGGCAATATCTAGCTCAACATCGGACCAGTCATCACGATAAGAGTCGATGGCAGGCAACAGCCACTCAAAGCAACTATGACATTCAATAGCCATAAAAATACGTCCGGACTCACCGCCAGCCAACCGCTGCAAATCTAGCTCGGCGCTGTGCACACGAGGCAGCACCTCATCAGCCAGCTTAAGCAACCGATTACCCGCGCTGGCAAAGCGCACAGGGCGTGTTTTACGCACAAACAACGCACAGCCAATCCGCGCTTCCAGCTCCTTAATTTGGTGAGACAAAGCAGACGGCGTTAAATAAACCCGCTCCGCCGCCTCCACCAAACTACCGGTATCACGCAAAGCCACCAAAGTGCGCAAATGGCGCATTTCAACTTGAGACATGAATGTTGCTCACTATAAAAATTCTGAACACGCATAGTATTCATGTTGAAAGACTAAGTCACGGGCCATCTAACCCTGTTAAGTAGACCGCGTTAATCGGCGCAGCCTAAAACGAGAGCCTTACAAATTTCGTGTGGGTCAACTGCTTTACGTTCCATTTCTACATACCGATCAAACACCATAAGCGTGAGACAAGTGGTAACGCCAAGCTAATAACGGGTTGCTATTATGTAGCCGTTTTACATCAAGCCACATAATTAGGATCAAAAGATCATGCACCGTTCCATGGATCTAATACGAGAAATTCTCTTGGCGATGGAGGCCAGTGCGGATGGCTTTACGCAGCCTATAATGCTGAAAGGCTATAGCGAAGAAGAAATTGGTTATCACTGTTTGCTATTAAGTGAGGCCGAACTAATCTTGGCCGCGGATTCCACCAGTATTAGCTCAATGACACCCACAGCAGTCCCAATCCGGATAACATGGTCTGGATACGAATTTCTAGAAAATGCTAGAGATGAAAAAATATGGTCGAGGGCCAAGCAATCGATATCCAGCGCCTCCTTCTCCGTTTGGACAAGTGTTTTAGCCCAATACGTAATGCAGACATTGGAGTAGAGAATTCACCTCTCTTCCCACCCCCACCCCCCCCCCCCCCTCTGCTTTAAACTCCCCCCTCATTCGCTCTGGAATCACAACTTGGAAACTCAGGCTCGGTCCACCGCCGGTTCCACGGCAATTTCGCCAAAAAGTGCTGTTAAACCCCTGCGCATTGCGTTGCTGGGTTATCGCAGCAATCCATTCAGCGGCGGCCAAGGTGTGTATCTTAAGTATTTGTCTGAAGCCCTTATTGGCTTGGGCCACCAGGTGGATGTAATTTCTGGCGAACCCTACCCAGACTTAAGCCCTGAGGTGCAACTGATCAAACTGCCCGGGCTGAATCTTTATGCTCATGAAAAGCCCACTAGAGCATTAAGCTTTAGGCAGTTCTTTAAACCCGCTGACGTGTTTGAGTGGCTTTCTTTTTTGTCTGGGGGCTTTCCTGAGCCCTACGCGTTTGGTCGCCGTCTGGTTAACCACCTTAAATCTGCGCGCCCTGAGTACGACATCATTCACGACAATCAAAGCCTTTGCTCAGGGTTGCTCAAAAGCGCCGAGCTTGGTTACACGGTGGTCACCACTATTCATCACCCCATTACTTTCGACCGCGACATCGCTTTGGCTAACACGCCGGACTGGGGCATGCGCTTATTGGTGCGGCGTTGGTACAACTTTTTGAATATGCAAATGAATGTGGCCCGCCAACTCAAGCATATTGTTACCGTGAGTGAAAACTCGAAAATCGACATTGCCGCAGACTTTGGCGTGAGACCAGACCAGCTCACTGTTGTTTACAACGGCATTGATTTTGAGACCTTTCGGCCTCTGCCGGAAATTCCGCGCATTCCCTTTCACCTCATTACCACCGCCAGTGCTGACCAGCCGCTTAAAGGCACCCAACACTTGATTCCTGCTATTGCTCTGTTGGTGAAAGAGTTTCCAGACCTTCGCCTGACGTTCATTGGCGCGCCTAAACCCGGCGGCACCACTGAGAAAAGTATTAGGGTCTCTGGGTTGGAGGATAGGATTGAATTTCTTCATGGCATTTCTACCGAGCGAATTGTGGCGCTTTATGCCAGCGCGAGCATTGCCATAGTGCCGTCTGAATACGAGGGTTTTGGGTTCCCCGCTGGGGAGGCCATGGCCTGCGGCGTACCCGTGGTTTCTACCGACGGCGGCGCGCTACCTGAAGTGGTGGGCGATGCAGGGATTATTGTGCCAAGTAAAAATCCAGAGGCGTTGGCTGGCGCAATTCGCGACCTACTTTTAGATGAACCGCGCCGCGATAACTTAAGCGTTGCGGGTAGAGCGCGTATACTCGCGCAATTCAATTGGTCCAATGTTGCATTACAAATGACCGCTTTTTACGAAAAGGCTATCCGCGAATGAGCTTAGAAACCATCAACATAGACCGTCTGGGGTTGCGCCCCGGCGATAAGCTGCTGGACCTTGGCTGCGGTGAAGGCCGCCATAGCATCAGCGCGTTCTTGCAGGGCGATATTCAAGTTGTGGGCTTAGATCTGAGCGCTAAAGATTTGGCCACCGCTAAAGGTCGCCTTGCCGACTTTAATATTGACGCGGATAAAATTGATCACTGCTTTTTCATTCAAGGCAGCGGTTTCACA
>Ga0257126_1000051_pt1 | contig 89617 bp, 58 predicted proteins | sample SI060_120mmetaG_FD_190151 | JGI IMG/M metagenome (GOLD analysis project Ga0257126, IMG submission 190151) | Marine microbial communities from Saanich Inlet, British Columbia, Canada - SI060_120m | ecosystem: Environmental > Aquatic > Marine > Inlet | place: Canada: British Columbia | collected... | reverse complement strand
TTAAGAATAAATATCTCTGCGTTTATGAACAGCCAGATACCGACACCCGGCAGGGGAGCTATGGGCATATCGAAGATTTTCTGGAAGGGGTCCCGGTCTCAGGGCTCTATGCTCTTAAGGTTCTTGTTCAGGGGATGCACCGCGACACTCACTACGATCCCGAGATCTTCGCGATTGATCTGAGCGAACCCTTCATCCTAGGAGTTGTTCCGGGCGATGCTACGAAGGGGCACATTCATTATCCCCAGCGTATCGAGCCTATCCTTGCAACTGCGGTTGTGCCGGATAAAAAGCCCGAGTGGATTGAGTTCAGGGTCTGGCTTGAGAAGGGTCAGACGCCGCGGTTTACCTTTCCGAACGGCCCTTATGAATCGCGGCGTTCAGTTCTCGAACTCAATAGGCGCTACAAACATGAGTTTAAGAATCCCTCCAATGGGGTAAGCCGTGCTTCTCTTTTGCGCGAAGGGAAATTGCCTCATATCCGGATTTCAGAAGTAAAAGTGCGTGGGCCAATCAAGGAAGAAAATGGAACTCTGGAGGAGATCGCGATTTTCGGGAAAGAAGGATTTAAGAGTGAAAAGGCTCTCGAACAATTGAATCGCTTTGCGGAGAAAGCATTTCGTAGGCCTCTCAATGAATCTGACCGAAAGCGAGTTCATGATTTCTATGGCAAGCGAATCGATGAAAAAGCGGAGCCGCGTCAGGCTGCACTGGATACATTGAAGCTGATTCTTTGTTCGCCGTCCTTCTTTTATCTCAGCGAGATCACCCCGGAAGATGACCAAGCATTAAAGCCATTCGATCTGGCCTCGAGACTTTCTTATGCGCTTTGGGCAGGGCCCCCAGACGGGGAATTATTGGCGATGGCGGCTTCTGGTGAATTAACGGAAGAAGAAGCTTTTCGGAGACAAGTAAAGCGTCTCCTAAAAGACGATCGTTCAAAGGGATTTGTGAAAGGTTTTTTAGACTCTTGGCTCAATCTTCGCGATTTAGGTGGGATGCCTCCGCCGAGAGAAAGGGCGCGACGATATTATTCAGAAAACTGGCCGGCATCTATGAAGGGGGAGGTTAGGCACTTTTTTGCGCATCTACTGGAGAAAAATGTGTCAGTGGTCACTTTATTAGATGCTGATTTCACTTTTGTTGATAAGTATATGGCAGCAATATACCGTTTGCCCGAGGCTAAGACGCTGAGGCTCAAGGATGGATTTAGACGCGTAAAGCTTGATGAAGAAGATCGCAGGGGGGGGGTTCTTGGGATGGCAGCTGTCCTCACAGTGAGTGCCAATGGCGTTGATACATCCCCTGTCACCCGGGGCGTTTTTGTGTCGGAGAATATTCTGGGTGTGGTGCCACCTTCCCCGCCGGACGAAGTGCCGCCTATCGAGCCCGATATTAGAGGAGCGACTACCTTGCGCGAGCGTCTTGAGAAGCATCGGGAATCGAAAACCTGTGCCGAGTGCCATCGTAAGATCGACCCGCTTGGTTTCGGGCTTGAGACTTTTGATGAACTAGGAAGATGGCGCACCCACTATCGAAGGTCAGGCAAGCCACTTTTTGTGAAAAAAGCACCCAAGCTAAAGGTCGATTCCTCCGGCGAAATGCCATCGGGTGAAGAGTTTGAAGACTTTCGCGAGCTTCGGGATATCTTGGTGTCAGCCCGGTCCGAGGTTTTTATAAAACACTTAATTACGACCGTCCTCACTTACGCGACCGGTCGCCATATGGAGGTGGTTGATGATTATGCTATAATCGATATTCAGAAGCGCTTAAAGGACAAGGGCAATGGTCTTGCAAGCTTAGTCGAGGAATCGTTGCTGAGCGAGATTTTCAGGTCTCGCTGAAAGCCACTCTTTTCGGCAATATCTCTGGTTTTTTGCCATCATCCATCTGATCAGTATGGGTTGATTAGCAATTTAGATATTCTGAATATATTTTTTGGAGCCGGCAATCGTAATGAGATTTGTTAGAAATGAACTTGCTCTCCTGTAGCGGTATTTGGCACGCTTTTGAGAACCTCAGACGGCGGAGAATTTTCGTCAGATGCCCCAATTACATTATGAATATTACCAACAACTCTTCGTCTTGCTTCTTAAGATCTTCCTTGATGGTTTTGGCCCTCAGCGCAACAAGCGGCGCTGGCGAAATTCCCATTACTGGCATTGAAGCATTTCATCAGGGCGACAGTCTTGATGGTGATGGGTCTTTTCTCAAGGCGATTGATGGCAGCGGGATGGATATGATTGATCCCGATGATCCATCTACTTGGACAGTTGCGAGTACTGCTTGGGCTGATGATTGGCAGGGTTTTTCCGCGGATAATACCGGGGATAATACTTGGGTGGTGATGGATCTAGGTGCTCCTGTTGCAGGTTTGAGCACAATGTATTTGTGGAATGTCCAAGAGGGCAATGCTCTCGATCGAGGAGTGAAGGATTTCGAAGTGTTTTATGCCACGAATCCGGCACTTTCGCCACCCGTCACAGGTGGCACCGTTACCCCCTACAGTTTTACCAGTGGGGGATGGACTTCAATTGGAGACGCTGAGCTAGAAATGGGAATTCAAAATGGTGACGCTGGACAGGCTTATGATATTTCGGATGCTGCCGGGGCTCGCTACATTGGACTTAAGTTAACAAGTAATCACGGGGGTTTTCGAACTGGGTTGGCTGAGGTCGCTTTTAGTGATGTTGCAGATCCGGACGCTATCACGCCCGGTGAGATTGGACCTCCGGATCCACCTGTCGAACCGGGTGAGGGGAAGGTTGTTCCAATCGCAGAAGTCTTTGCTTTTCATCAAGGAGACAGCTTTGATGCGGACGGCTCGGTTTTGAAAATTGCTGATGGCAGTGGTATGGCAAAGGTTGATTCTGAGGATCCTTCCACTTGGACAATTAGCAGCACTGCTTGGGCTGATGACTGGCAGGGCTTCTCCGCCGATAACTCCGCCGACAATACTTGGGCTATTATTGATTTAGGAGCCCCCACGATTGGTCTCGACCAAATGTATCTCTGGAATGTCCAAGAGGGCAATGCTCTCGATCGAGGAACGAGCACTTTTGATATTTACTACGCCACTCTGCCTACTGAAACAATCCCAGTTCAAAGCGGGGCAGTCACGCCCTACAGCTTTGGAGGTGGTGGTTGGACTCAGCTTAGCACTGGAAACAATCTTGCTCAGGGAATTCAATTCGGTGATCCTGGAGAGGTTTTTGATATCTCGGGAGCTTCGGGTGCTCGGTATATTGGACTTCATCTAACCGCAAATCACGGTGGGTTTCGCACTGGCCTTGCTGAAGTCGCGATCACGAGCGAGGGCGCGGGGGCGCGCGAGGACGATGATGGTGATGGTCTCCTGAATGGTTGGGAAAAGGCCTATGGCTTTGATCCTGAGAGTGACCAAGGCGACGATGGGGCAGAAGGGGATCCCGATGGCGATGGACTATCCAACCTTGAGGAGCAAACAGCTGGGACAAGCCCGCTTCTGGCTGATTCAGATGGCGATGGCTATGGAGATGAGGTCGAGACTGATACCGGAGTCTTCGTAGACCTGACAAACACTGGAACAAGCCCTATTAAAAATGATACTGACAACGACGGTCTTCTTGATGGAGCTGAAGACAATAGCGCTATCTTTGTCGATGAGGATCAATCAGGTTCAAATCCTCTTAAATCAGATACGGACGATGATGGTCTTAACGATGGATATGAAGTCAGTAACAGTCTTAATCCCAACGATGATGGAACTACAGATGTGAACAACGGAGCTGCTGGTGATCCTGACTCTGATAACTCTGGTAATCTGGCTGAATTCCAGCGGGGAACTGACCCCCAAAATGATGATTCCGACGAAGATGGCATTCTTGACGGCTATGAAGACAACACAGGGATTTGGGTAAGTGCGACTCAGACTGGAACAGACCCTCTTGATCCGGATTCAGATGATGACACATTACTCGATGGGGTAGAAACGAATGACGGGAATTTTGGAGGTGCAGGAGCGACCGGTTCAAATCCTAACGCCCACGATACTGATGCTGATGGATACTTTGATGAACAGGAATTGGCTGGAAATACTGATCCATCCGACCCGTCTAGCAAACCGCAATTTCCGACTCCTCTTGGTTTTTGGTCATTCGACGATCAAGGAGAGACAGTCACGGCCGATCTATCGCCAAACGGTAACAATGGCACTGTTCTTGGCAATGCAACATATGTCGAGGGCCACTCTGGAATTCCTGGTGACTTTGCTATCGATCTGGATGGAATCGACGATGCCGTTACGACATCAATGACCTTAGATAACATTGGCGAATTTACGATGGCAGGTTGGATTCGTTTTCCATTCGATCAGGCGAACCGTTCTGGGTTGTTTGGTCAGAATGATATTCTTGAATTCGGCTTTAGCGCTCCTTCAAATGTTCACCTATGGTCTAATCCTGGTGGCGCGCTTAATGCACCGCTTTCACCTTCGGAGGAGTGGGTCCATATCGCTTTTGTGGGAGACTCGACTGGAAGAACAATCTTTATCAATGGTGAGGCCGTGGTAACTGGAAATGCAGCAACCCCGCTTAATGCCTCTGATTTCTTTTTCAATATCGGGGGAGCTGGTGTGTTTGATGCAACAGGTAACCACTTTTTGGGTCAAATTAATGATGTTGGAGTCTGGGAAGTTTCAATGGGGCCACAGCTGATTAAAGGGCTTGCAGACGGGACAATTTCACCGGTTCCCGGACTGGGTGGTGGAGGTCTCGAAATCTTGTCTTTTTCCCGTAATGGTAATCAACTTTCATTCGTGGTGGGAGGGACTGTAGCAGGAACAACTTACGCGCTTGAAGAATCAGATGGTCTCTTAGATCCATGGCTTGAACTTAATGATTTTGTGGGTGCTGGAGGGGCCAATGAGACGACCGTAACTGCGCCAATATTTCCTCCGGCTGCAGCCAAGAAATTTTACCGGGTTCGTAACCTTGATGATGAATAGCTTTTTGCGACTCTGAAAAGAAACCCCGTGTCGAACCGCTGAGTCCTTCACGGGGTCTTTTTTGGACGGGTGCTTTTACGGACAAACTCCGAGCTCACGCCCCACTGCAATAAAGGCCTCTAGAGCTTGATCAAGATGCTCCGTGGTATGGGCTGCCGAGATTTGGGTTCGGATTCGGGCTTTCTCTTGCGGAACCACTGGAAAAAAGAAGCCGATGGCGTAGATGTTTCTGTCTAGGAGTTTTGCCGAAAATTGTTGAGACAGGTCGGCATCACCAAGGAGGACCGGAGAAATTGGATGCTCTTTACCTAAGATATCAAAACCTGTCGAAGCGAGGTTTTCGCGGAAGTATTTCGTATTGTCTTTGACGCGGTCAGCCAGTTCGGTGGACTCGGTAAGGAGCTCAAGAACCTTGAGAGAAGCGGCGACGATTGGAGGAGCGATACTGTTAGAAAAGAGGTAGGGTCGAGACCGTTGGCGGAGGAGATTGATGATCTCCTTTTTGCCTGAAGTGTATCCGCCCGATGCCCCCCCAAGAGCCTTGCCTAGTGTGCCAGTGGTCAGATCGATCTTTCCCATGAGTCCGCAATGTTCATGAGTTCCGCGGCCGGTGGCTCCAAGAAATCCGGTCGAGTGGCAGTCGTCAAAGTGGACGAGAGCGTCGTATTTGTCAGCTAGAGCGTGAATCCCGGCCAAATCGGCAATGACACCATCCATTGAGAAGGAGCCGTCGGTGGTGATGAGTTTATGACGGGCTCCTTCCACATCAGCTTCCTGAAGCTGCTTTTCAAGATCAACAAGGTCATTGTTGGTATAGCGGTAGCGTTTTGCCTTACAGAGACGAACTCCATCAATGATTGACGCATGATTGAGTGAGTCAGAAATTACGGCGTCCTCTGCAGTCAGAATGGTCTCAAAGAGCCCGCCGTTTGCGTCGAAACATGAGGGATAAAGAATGGTCTCCTCGGTGCCGAGGTATTCGCTGAGCCTTTCCTCAAGTTGGCGGTGCAGGGTTTGCGTTCCACAAATAAAACGAACTGAAGCGAGGCCAAAGCCGTGCTCTGAGATTGCCGAACGAGCAGCTTCACGGACTTCGGGATGGTTAGAGAGACCAAGGTAGTTGTTGGCACACATGTTGATGACGCGGCGACCATCCTCAAGCGTGACTTCCGCATCTTGAGCTGATGCAATTTTGCGCTCAGATTTGTAGAGACCAGCCGATTTGATCTCATCAAGCGTATCGGAAAGCTGATTTTGAAACTGCGAAGTAAGCATTGGTAAAAAATCGTGTTTAAGTTAGCCGAGATCGGCCCAATGGAGAAGAACTTTACCGCAGGAGCCCTCGTTCATGGCGGCGAATCCTTTTTCGAAGTCTGTGTATTCGAAGCGATGTGTGATCACTGATTCGATTTCAAGTCCTGATTGGATCATTGAAGTCATCTGATACCAGGTGTCATACATTTTCCGCCCGTAAATCCCCTGAATAGTCAGTGAATTGAAAATGACCTGATTCCAGTCAATACTAATACCGTGCTCAGGAATTCCGAGCAAAGCGATTTGACCGCTATGACGCATATTGGCGATCAGATCATTGAAAGCTTCTTTATTACCGGACATTTCAAGCCCGACATCGAAGCCTTCTGTCATCCGGAGATCTGTTTGAACTTCGGAGATTTTTTCGTTGGTGACGTTGACGGTACGGGTGGCACCCAGTTTTTTGGCGAGGGCGAGGCGTTTGGGGTTTAAATCGGTTACAACGACGTGTCGCGCGCCTGCGTGTCTTGCGATCCCGGCTGCCATACAACCAATTGGCCCCGCACCTGTGATGAGAACATCTTCCCCAAGTAAGGGAAAGGTTAGAGCAGTATGTGTAGCGTTACCAAAAGGATCAAAAATTGCCGCGCTGTCCTTGGACACCTCAGGCGCGAGTTTCCAGACGTTAGTGGCAGGCAGGACCATGAATTCAGCAAATGCTCCTGGCGAGTTGACGCCAACTCCGAGTGTGTCTTTGCAATAGTGACGTCGTCCGGCAAGGCAGTTTCGGCAACGACCGCAGATTAAGTGACCTTCACCCGAGACGAGATCTCCGATCTTAAGAAAGTCGACATCGTTGCCGATTTCCACGATCCGACCGACGAATTCATGTCCGATCACCAGGGGAACCGGAATTGTTTTCTGGGCCCACGAGTCCCAATTATAAATATGAAGGTCGGTGCCGCAGATACCAGTGCGATCTATTTGAATCAAGACTTGGCGGGGCCCGGGAACGGGTTGCGGGACTTCGGTGAGAGTGAGGCCAGAGGCCGCTTCTGATTTAACAAGAGCCTTCATCTAGTGTTCAAGAAAGTGGATCCAAACACCCCATAAGCGGTAGTGAGGAAAATGAGATATTTCACCCAAGAACGATACCGAAACTTTTGCAGGATTACGAATTAGAAAATGCTTTTTTCACACGTATGATATTCCACAATGATGCGATTTTTAGCCATTTTACTCATGCCGGTTTTAGCTGCAGGTGATGTGACGTTTGAGAAAGAGATCAAGCCGATCTTAGAGGATTATTGCTTCGATTGCCACGGGGATGGTGCCTCGAAAGGAGATTTCACGATGGACGAATATGATGACCTTTCGGGACATCTCGATGATATTGACCACTGGCTAGCGGTTTGGCGAAATGTGCGCTCCCAGATCATGCCCCCGCCTAAAAAGGATCAACCTGATCTCGCGGAAAAGCGCCAGCTTATGGGATGGATCGAAAAGCGGGTGTTTAAACTGGACCCTAATAATCCGGATCCGGGGCGGGTGACGATTCGCCGGTTAAATCGAATTGAGTATTACCACGCTATCAAGGATCTGCTCGGTGTGGAGTATGAAACTTGGGAAAAATTTCCGGCTGACGATACGGGATATGGTTTCGATACCATCGGGGATGTTTTATCGATTTCACCGCTTCTTATGGAGAAGTATTTGGAAGCTGCTTCGACAGTTGCTGAGAAAGCCCTTCCCAAGGGGACTGTCCTACAGACTCCAGTTCGTTTTTTTGAAGGAAGTCGGTTTCGGGAGGATGGAGATGAACTCCACCAGGCAGATTGGATGAAATTTAAGGAGGAGCGGAAAGTCTATTTGAAAGGCGATGCTCCTGTGAAGGGGGTTTATCAGGTTACTCTTGATTATGCGATTCGTGGTTTGACTAATCAAAGGGCCCGACTGGAGCTTTGGATGAATGGTAAAAAAATTGCGGAGCGGACTGTGGGCTGGGATCAACGTGATACGATTAAGATGGGTGGACAAGCGGATTTGATAAAGGGAAGCAATACCGTTGAAATAAGGATAAGGCCGAAAGATTCTCCTGGTGAAGGACAAGGCGAACAGTCTGTAGTGCTAAAAGGGGTTACGATCCGAGGACCTCTTAATGGAAGTTATAAAGAATATCCAAAAGGATACAGTATGATCATGGTCGATGGACCAGCTCCCGAAAAGTTGCGTGAGCGGGAATTGTATGCGCGAAAAATTATGCGAAGTTTTGTGAGTCGAGCATTTAGGCGTCCCCTTGATAGAGATACTGTAGCCCGTCTTGTGGAAATGGCGATGCAGGTGGACCAATCGCCTGGTCAAAGTTTTGAGGATGGAATTAAACATGCCATGACGGCTGTGTTAGCCTCGCCACGTTTTTTGTTTCGCGCGGAGATACAACCGGAACCCAACAACAGCGGAAAATCGGTAATGTTGGATGAGTATGCTCTTGCGGCTCGACTTTCCTTCTTTCTTTGGAGTTCAGTTCCTGATGACGAATTGCTGAGTCTCGCTTTCAAAAACCAACTTCGTAATAATCTCGGGGTTCAAATTGATCGGATGATCGCAAGCTCAAAATCTCGTCGGTTCGTGAACAATTTTGTAGGGCAATGGTTGCAGGCAAGGGATGTCGAAAATATCTCAATTGATGCCAAAAGGGTAGTGGGGGTTAAGGATCAGCGTGAAGCGGATCGGGTTTTTAATGGGCGAGTTCGGAGTGATATGAAGGAGGAATCAGAGCTCTTTTTTGAGTTTATTCTTAAAAATAATCGGCCGATCAAGGAGTTGATCTCAGCGCGTTACAGCTTCTTGAACGAAAGACTTGCGGAATTTTATGATGTGCCGGGGGTGCTTGGTTCAGAGCACCGACTCGTTGATTTGCACGAACACCCCCAGCGCGGTGGTATTTTAGGTCAAGGCACCTTCCTTCTTGTGACCTCTAATCCGACTCGTACTTCGCCGGTGAAGCGCGGACTCTTTGTTCTAGATAATCTTTTAGGGACTCCGGCACCCCCAGCTCCACCCGATGTCCCGGAACTAGAAGAAGTTTCGGAGCATGAGGATAAGCTGCTTACGATGCGTCAAATGATGGAAGTTCATCGGGAAAAGCCCCTTTGTGCAAGCTGTCATAAGCGTATGGATCCCATTGGTTTGGGCCTCGAAAACTTCAATGCGATCGGGCAATTCCGAAGTCAAGAATCAGGTCAGCCGATTAATTCTTCAGGCGTGCTGATTACCGGCGAAAAGTTTAGTGATGTCGTTGCGCTTAAGAAGGTGCTGGCCGATGAACGGCGGGATGACTTTTACCGCTGTCTCAGTGAAAAACTTCTTACCTATGCAATCGGGAGGGGGCCGAAGTATTTTGATGCGGTGACAATCGAAACTTTGGTGCAAAAACTCAACAAAGGAGAAGGGAATCTTAAAGATCTAGTTGTTATGATCATCGAGAGCGTTCCATTCCAGAAGCGAAGGGGAGGGTAAGACTTATTAAACCTGCCTGAGTAGACCGCTTGAATCTCCAATTCGATCGACTGAAGCGCCAGCTTCTTGCAGTAATCTCATGTAGAGATTGTTCAGAGGAGTATTATCAGGAATTTCGACATGTCGGCCCGTTTGGAATTTTCCGCCAGCGTTTCCAGCCAAAATAATTGGAAGATCATCGTGAGTGTGTCGATCGGCATTTGAGAGACCACTTCCCCATACAATCATTGAATTATGAAGGAGAGTGTTACCATCAATATCCTCAGTGGACTTCATTTGCTTAAGGAAATAGGCCAATTGTTGGGTGTAAAAATTATCAATCTTGGCGATTTTATCCATCTTGTCCTTGGCCTGCCGGTGATGTGAGAGACTGTGATGACCTTCGTTAAAACCGAGTTTCGAAAAGCTCCGGTTACTCCCATCGTGGGCGAGTAGGAAAGAAGAAATTCGGGTTTGATCGGTCTTGAAGGCTAAAAGTAGCATGTCGAAGAGTAAACGAATGTGTTCCTGATATTCGCCTGGCACTCCTTCGTCGGGAGCATCGACTCCCGGCTCTGGCGGAGGACCAAAGCTCTCAGATTTCTCAATCCGTCTCTCTATCTCACGGACACCGGCCATATATTCATCAAGCTTGTTGCGATCGTTTCGGCCCAAGTCGCTGTTCATCGATTTGGCGTCCTCCATCACAATATCCAGGATAGATCGTTTTTCGGCTCGGCGTTTCGCGAGGCCCTTTTGTCGCTCTGCGTTGGTGCCTCCTCCAAACAATCGTTCGAAAACGAGGCGAGGATTCGACTCCGGAGTCATGGGTTGAGTTGAGGAACGCCAGGACAAGTTGTATTGGTAAGCACAAGAATAGCCAGAGTCACAATTGCCTGACTTGCGCACTGCGTCGCAGGATAGCTCGAGAGAGCGGAGGCGGGTTTCCGAACCAATATAGTTTGCAGCCATTTGGTCTACTGAAACCCCAAGATGGATATCCGAGCCTGCGGTTTTTCGCGGTCGCGCGCCGGTAAGGAATGTTGCGCCGCCGCGAGCGTGATCACCGGCACCATCGGGTCCGGCCCAGCCGTTGGCTTGTTCCAGCCCTTTGATGATTTGCAGGTCATTCTTGAAGTCATTGAGGGACTTCATCGATTCATTAAATTTGAAATCTAAACCTGTTCCTTCAGGGCGCCATTTGTCCATGATTACGCCATTTGGAACATAGAGATATGCCATGCGTAAGGGTGCTCCGGTCGCGGTAAGACCTCGTGTTGAGGCAATCGCACTGACCTCGGTGCCAAGAGATCGGAAGGAAGGGAGGGCTACGCTGGCACCAAGGCCGCGGAGAAATGCACGACGCCCAAGGTTAATCGATGGTCTGTTCATGGGACTTGTTGGTGGGGAATAATAGAAGATCAGGATTAAATGGGCTTTATGAGTTGGCCAGTTAAAAAGTGCTACCGTCTCCACGCCGTTTCTGAAATGGAACACTCTCAGTGATAGCATAAATGAGATCCTTCATTCCGCCACTATCCTTTAGGAGCCGCGCCATGATCGCATCAATGGTAGGAGCATCGTAGTATTCAACCCCCCGGCCAAGGGCATAGGTTAGAAGTTTTTCAGTGAGACAGCGGTAGAAATCTTGTTTTCGGGAACCTGCAAGGATGGTTTTGAGCTCCATAATATTGGAGAACGTTTCTCCGGTGACGAGTTTGCCGGCGCTATCGATTTCCTTTCCGTCTTCCTTATCTCGCCACTGACCGAGGGCATTAAAGTTTTCAAGGGCGAGTCCGATCGGGTCCATCCGTTCGTGACACGAGGCACAAAGTGGCTTTTCGCGGTGGACTTCCATCATCTGACGCATTGTGAGCGGTGCGTCCTGATGCCCCGAAACTTCTTCCAGATCAGGAACATCAGGCGGAGCAGGCGGAGCGGGTGTGCCTAAGATGTTATCGAGGACGAAGAGCCCACGCTTAACTGGAGAGGTGCGAGTGGACTGTGATGTCACGATTAAGAAGGTTCCTTGGCCAAGGATGCCGCCTCGCCCCTTCAAATGTTCGTTAAATTCAACTTTTTGAAAATCGGCGCCTCTTACATCGGGGACTCCATAGAAATTAGCGAGGTTTTCATTGAGGAAAGAATAGTTTCCATTGAGTAGCTCCAAGATAGGTCGATTCTTCAAAAGGACGTAGCGGAAAAACTCTTCCGTCTCCTGTTTCATATCTCGCCTCGTTCCCTGGTTGAAAATCCGATTGGCTTTTCGGCGATCTCGCTCCCGAAGGATTCGGCGGGTATCAATACTAAGTCCCTGCAAGTCACGCGTCTGAAGCCATTGGCCGATAAAATTTTTGACCATACGATCTGATTTCTTATCAGTGAGCATGCGGTCTACCTGTGCCCGAAGGTTTCTTCGCAGCTGCTTTTTTACGGCGAGATCTAGTAAGATCTTGTCTGGAGCGGAGCTCCAGAGGAAGTAGGAAAGACGGGAAGCTAGGGCGTATTCATCGAGCAAGACAACCTTGCCCGGATTGTCTGGCTCAGCTTGGGTTTCACGGCGGAAAAGAAAACTAGGCGAGCTCAGGGTGGTCGTTACTGCTAGACGAACGCCATCCGAAAAATTCCCTCTTTCGCTTTTCGAAATCGCGAGGCTTGTAATTTGGTCAATCAGCTTTTTGCGCGGCGGGCGTCGGAAGGCTCGAAATGCAAAGCTTTCTACGATCTTCCGCATGTAGGTAGATTTCTCCTTTGCCTCAGCTGGAGGTAGGCCATCGACAAAGATTCGCTGATAGCTTTCTGGATAAAGATTCCAATTTCCATCTGAGCCAAGGCGTCTCAGCTGGAAGCGATCAATCTGGATTCCGGCGGTGCCGTTACCCTCACCATTTTCTTTGGGAATGACGACGAACTCAAAATGATGATCGCCTTTTGTGAGATCAAAATTCTGGAGGAAACGACTTCCGCGTGAAGAGTCAGAGTTGAAGTCGATTTCTCGCACTTTTTGGCCATCGATGAAAATCTGGTATCTGGCAGATTGGCCTTTCGGCTGCCCTCCTTCGCTTTTGACAGTATAAGCAACTTCAAGAGAATATTGTGCACTGGTATCGATGATTTGTTTTGCGGTAACGGTTTGGGCGGCATTCGCTTCCATGAAACGAGCGGTCTGGCTACCCCCGCGGTCACGGAAGCTCCCGGCATCAATTATGATTGGTTTTGGTTTTCCAGCGTCAACTGGAAGGGCCGATTCTGCAATCTCCTCTGCGGCGTTAAAATACTTCTCCATCAGGAGCGGTGAAATCGTGAGAACGTCACCGATCGTGTCGAAACCAAAGCCCGTGTCATCGGGTGGGAAATTATCAGTCGTATTAAAATTCACACCAACCACGTCCGCGATCGTGTTCCGATATTCCTGCCGGTTCATTCTGCGAATGGTAACGCGCCCTGGGTCTGGATTTTTTGGGTCGAGGGCAAAGATCCTTTGCTCAATCCAGGCGATCATTTCTTTCCGTTCTCTAACAGATGGCTGAAATTCCTCTTTTGCAGGCGGCATGATTTGGGTGCGAAGATTCTCCCAAATTCGAAGCCAAACGTGTTGATTTTGGAGGAGCTCAGCAGTGCTTTTGAAACCATCAAGGACGAAGTCCCCCTTGTTTGCGCCATCGCCGTGGCAGTCGTAACAATAGTCCTGCAGGAGGGGCTCAATTTTTCTATGAAATTCGATCTCAGTGATTTCCTCTGTATTTCCTTCTGCAAGGGGAATCCCGGCCATCAATGAGATGGTCGATAGGATCGTTGGGAGACGTGATAATATTATCATCAGGAGCCAGTTGTTATTCAACGGTCCTTGCGACTGTATCTTTTCATCTGGCGTTGAACTTATTGCGGATGATTTTGGTCTCGCTTAGGGTGTTTGGGGTAGAAAGCGCGAAAGCTTCTTCTCTTCGGCCAAATTTTAACTCGGAGAGACAGTGATAATGGTGGCTTTATCTTCTGCAAAGAGCTCTTTTGCGATTTCATGAATCTCTTTTGCAGTGACAATGTTGAGGCGTTCGCTTTGAGAGAGGTGATGGTCGGCGGGGTGGCCAAGAAGAACATCGAGTGCAGCCATTCTTGCTCGAGCTGATGGGCTTTGATTGCGAAGAGCCTCTTGAGCTTCGACGTTGGCTTTGACTCTCTCGAGAGCGTCGGCAGGGATTCCGTGCTCGATGATCTTAGTGATTTCGCCTTGTAACTCACGATGGGCTAATTCTAGTTGTTCGGGGGCAGTGCCGAGGTAGAAAGCGAAAAGGCCCGTGTTCAGACCTAGGAATTGTGAGGTACTGACGTAGTAGGCGAGTCCGAGTTCCTCGCGAATGCGAGTGAAGAGAGGACCTGCCATGTCAGAGCAGTAGGCGTCAATAAGTTCGAGCGCGAAACGGCGGGGATCATCTTGAGTAAGACCGGGGAACCCGATAGCAAGAACGGCTTGTTCTTTGTTCAGCTTAAGAGCGTGTTCTCCGGCTTGTGCGGTGAGTGAATCACCGAAAGAGGGTGGAATGCCTACAGGTAGCGCTCCGAGCGATTTTTCGAGTGCTTCCAAAGTCGCTTGAGGTTCTAGATCTCCGAAGAACGCGCAGACCATGTTTGTTGCAGTGAAGTATTTTGAGTGTTGGGCACTAATCGTCAGATGGTCGAGCGATTTAAGGGAATCGACAGTTCCAGAAGATGGGATACCGTAACCTTGCCCCTTCCAAAGTTGGTGGCGCATTTCTCGGAAAGCTCGGCTGGCAGGATCCTCAAGCTGTTCTTCGAGACCCGCGATTAGGGCCGCTTTTTCTCGTTCAATGGCTTCGTCTGGGAAGCTGGGTTCACGAATGATTTCACCTAGTAAGTCAATTACGATTGGAAGATCGTCGCGCAAGCAATACGAAGAAAGCATAAGGGTGTTATTACCCGCTGCTGCTCCGATGCTTGCTCCAAGATCCTCAAGGGTTTCGGCAATGTCTTGGGCATCGCGCGTCCTTGTGCCTTTCGTGAGGAGCTGGGAGAGAAGAGAATTCAAACCTGCTGATTCGGGGGATTCCGAGAGTGACCCTGCGAGCAAGGAAGTCTGGCTATAAACAGCAGGAACAGTCGGATCTCGTTGCAGGATCACACGGAGCCCATTTGATAAAACGTGTTCGCTGATCTTTTCTGGGCCAGAAATCCCAGTCCAAGAAACGGGTTGATTACTGAGATTTTTGGGCACCAAAGAAGTGACGGTGAGATTATCCCCGGTTAGGTATGATTCGATGGCGGTGCGAAGATGGTCTTCGGTCACTTGGGAAAGTTTTTGGATCGCAGAACGGGTATAATTCAGGTCGCGAGCGCTGTGCCAGTTTGAAGCAAGATCTGAAGCTCTCCCTGAAGCTGTTGTAAGGGTCTTAAATTGTTGGGAAGCGATTTGGCGGAAGGCCCTGGCGATGGGACGAGTGAGATCGGAGCTTCTGAGATTTTCGATTTGTGAAAGGATTTCCTCTTCAACGGTTTTCGTGTTTTCGGGTTCCACTTCAGCATAAGCACTGAAAATTCCGGGACCATCGGCGGGCATCCAGGAGTAGGCTCCGATAGAGTGGACGAGTGATTTTTCTTCACGAATCACCCGGTAAAGGGGAGAAGATCGGCCACCTCCAAGGACAACAGAGAGGAGGTCAAGCGCCGGGGCGTCTTCGTGGGTGAGACCAGGGATTTGCCAGGTGAGAGCAAGATGGGTGTTTGGAATGGCGAACGAGCGGGAGGCGCGCCGAACTCCCATTTGGCGGGGCTCAGCGGGAGCGACGATGGGAAAGGAGGCAGGAGGACGGAGGCCCTTGGCAAGTTCGCGTTCGATGATGGATTTCGCTTCAGTAGGTTCGAAGCCGCCTGAAAGGACGAGGAAGGAATTGTGCGGGCGATATTTGGCAGCATGGTAGACCTTCATTTCATCATAAGTGATGGCGTCGAAGAGGTCACGGTGGCCGATCACAGGATGGCGTCGGTTATCTCGTTGGTAGCAGGTGCGGAAGAGGAGTTGAGATGAGACGGAGTCGGGGTCGTCGAGTCCCATCGCAATTTCGCGGCGAATGACATCTTTTTCTTTTTCGTATTCGTCCTTGGGAAAAGTCGGACGGAAGACCATTTCGATGAGCGCGGAAAGGAAGAGGTCGAGTGACTTAGCGGGGCCATCGATATAGTAAACAGTACGATCGAAGGAGGTGTAGGCGTTCCACTGGCCTCCAGCGGCCTGAACCTCCTGTGATAGCGCTTCGCCAGAGAAGCGGTCAGTTCCTTTGAATACCATGTGTTCGAGGAGGTGTGAGATGCCGGATCCTGCAAGGGCGGATTCGTGCTGTGAGCCGGTTTCAACCCAGATTTGAGCGGAAATGACTTGGGACGCTGCGTTTGGGTCGAGGATCGTATCGAATTCGTGGTCGAGGGTGACGAGGTTTGCCGTGCTGGCGGGAAAGTCCATGTCATGAAGATGGAGTTAGGAAGAGCGAACGTCGAATATCGAATTCAAGAATGGGGCAAATGAAGGGTAATAGGATTTTTGTGTAAAAGTTCCTGACCCTAGCCATGGAAAATGCTAACTACCTCATATGAACAAAAAGACGTTTCTGGTCACGGCGATCATCGGGTTTCTTTTCGTGGGAGGGGTGGGCTTTGGCTACTATACGTTGAAGATGAATGCCAATTCCTTTAAGGCGATCGCGATTCCTGTTAAAGGACTTCCGACGGAATTATGCGAGGATTGGGAGGTAGCTTTCCAGGAGGTGCTGAGTAATGAGGCGATACTACAGGAAATCGCTGATGAGACCCAGTATGCCGAAAAGCTTGGAGTGCCGTCCGAAGAAGCGGTTTCACACCTCAAGGAGGCAATTAAAGTCCGATTTGTTAAGCGCAATAATTGGATTGAGATCGGGCTAGTGGGTAAGCGAAAGCAGAATGAGGACTTAATGAAGATCGCGGAACTCCTTCATGAGAGGGGCGCCGAAAATGTTGTAAAGAAGTCTCCTTCCTTCCAACAGTATCTTGATCTAATTAGCAAGCAGAGGGCAGATACCCAGTCAGGGCAGCCGTAATTATATTAGCGATACAATTTCACTCTCATCAAAACGAACTTTGGGCGCGTCCGCATACTTGTCCTCGGAGCAACGATAGCCTAGGGCGCAGGCGACTGAAGTTGTTAGGCCTTTTTCTTCAAGTCCTAGAATCCGGTCATATTCAATCGGGTTAATTCCCTCCATCGGGCAGGCATCGATTCCGAGCAGGGCGGCAGTTGTCATGAGTTGACCAAGTGCAATATAGGTCTGGAGTTTGGCCCATTGTAGTTTCGCGGTGTCGTCCATATTTTTAGTGAAGCCGACCATCATGTCACGGTAAGGATTGAGTTGGTCAATTTGGCCTCCGCGAATCTCGATCGTTCGGGCAAGAAATGAGTCGATTTCCGCCTCCGTCATTGAGGTCTTCGCAGTAAGAACGACGAAGTGAGAACAATCAGTAACTTGTGCTTGTCCCCAGGAATGGGGGAGGAGCTCTTCTTTGATTTCCTGGTCACGAATGGTTACGAAGTGCCACGGCTGCAGACCAAAAGAGGAAGGGGTCAGAACCAATGAGCTGGCGATTCCCGACCAGACTTCGTCGGGAATGATCTTTGAAATGTCAAATTTTTTGGTGGCGTAGCGCCAATGAAGTTGCTCGAGAAGGCCTTGAGGTGAAACTTTACTCATAGGGAGAATCATTGCGCTCCAATCTTGATTGGCAAGGAAAGGCTTGGGATTTCCTTAATGCCAAAGTTGAACATAATCCCGTGTTCATCTTGGTTGCGGTTGTTTCGAATGAAAAACCCGGCTGAGCCGACGAAGGAATCAAAGTCGTAGTGGATATTGTATTGCTGTAACTCCAAGGTGCTGTCGACGAGCTCAAGGCGATGGTGGGTTCCGATTCCCCAGTAGTCGTTGAGGCGTGTAAAGGTCTCTAACACGATTCGGTCTGAATCACGCAAAACCGGGTGATTGTTCAAGTGCCGATAGCCGACTTTGAATTCAAAGTCATCGTCTGGCATGAAGCGCATGGAAGAGGCGACTTCGGTAAAGTTATCGGTCGTAGAGACTGGAAACTGGGTTTCAAGATCCAACTCCAACCAAGGAACAGGATTCCAACGGATGTCGTTGTAGAGATTTGAGAAATCGCGGTCGAGTTCTGGATCTTCGATAAAAGCATCGAAATAAGTGTCCATCGTAAGCCAGTCATGCATTCCACTATCACGCCGGGTGACGAGTCGATTCCTCATGCCGAGTCGGAGGATGCTCCAGTCCTGAAGGTCGTCGACGGCAGTGAAACGGCCGACTTGGCGTTGTCGAGGACGACTGGTGGGAGTGAGGCGATCGATACGGCCAAAGGATGAATCCAGCTCGTTAGTCGAGAGCCAGCTAAGGGAAGAATAGGGTTCGATAATATGGCGGGCGCCATCGATTCCCCATTTGTCACTGTTGAAATTGGGGAGGAGTTTGTTGAGCTTTGTAGAAACATCAAGGTTCGCGGAAATATGAGTCCGGCCGATAGAGTCATCCGGTCCCTGAACTGCTTGATAGTTGCTATGGCCGGCACCGAGGCGAGGAACGACGTTGAAATGGCCCGCTTTGGTTGGGAGTGAAAACTCGTGGTAGGTATGGAAGCGAGTGAATCCCCGATCATCGAGAAGGCGGCTGATCTGGCTGAGTCTAGGGTCACCGGGAAGGAGGGCGTCAGCTTCGCTTTGGAGGCTATCCCTCTGGAATTTCGCAAGCCTCTCCTGGTAGACACCAAGTAAAGTTTGGCTCTCGTAAAGGAGCGGCGTATCGAGGAAAGGCTGTCGGATCCAATCGTGAGTGAACTCGGGGAGACGGGTATCGCTTTGATAAAAATCATTGAGCCTGAGTCGTGTGCCAAGCTGAGTTAAGCTGTTCGCGGACCGCCTAGTAAATCCAAGAAAGTTGTCCGGGGCCCGGTTGATACGAAAAAGCGAGGGATCAAAATCTTCAAGATAGTATTCGTCGCTTAGCAGGGTTAGGTTCGCGTCGAAGGTGTATTTTGAGACCTGGGTTTCGAGGAGTGGGATCCGGTGAACGAATTCAGCGCGGAATCGATTCGGCTTAATGTTAGTTCGGTCAACTCCGGCACGTTCGTCTTCCGGATTGAGATCATCAATGTAGTAAATCTTTAGCCAGCCATAACCATCTTTTGAGTCGAGGCGGGTATCAAAAAAGTCCACCCCCATTCCAAGTCCTTTATTAGAGTAAAGATCGGCATGCCATTGCGAGAGAAGCCAGGCCCCTTTTTTCTCACTTGTTTCTGGATCACGTTCGCCACCGAGCATGATTCCGTAACGGTTTTTAACAAAGGCTCCCAGGTTTGTCTGACCACCAGGAGCAATGAGGTAGCCTCGATTCGCATCAAATGGTTGGGCTAGGTATGGGAGCCATAGAAGGTTTCTATTTCCGATACGGAGGTTAAAGTCCTTAAAGATGATCTTGTCGTCTGGAAAGATAGTTGCGCGTTTTGACTGTAGCCAGAAGTCGGGGTTTTCGGCATCGTGCGTCGTGATGCCCGCGTCTTCCGCTACAAATACCTTCCGATCATCGCTTATGATTTGGCGTATGCTTTTAGCTTTCAGCATAATCGGAGAAAAGCCCAGCCGAAGATTCTTTGTTTCGAAGGATTTTGTCTCGAGATTAAAAACGGAGGATTCACCGCGATACATGAGCCCGTCTTGGTAAAGGCTGACATTACCAGTAAGCTGAACTGTCTTCTCGGAAAAATTGATAAGTGCTAGGTCGGCATAGGCCTTGAGTCCAGTATCAGTCTTTAGTTGGATGTCTCCAATGTAGCGCACAATGGTATCAGAGGCGCTTGGGTTATCCTGGTTGATCGACCCATCGAGACGAATCGTTCTGCCATACATTTCGACACCGGTGGGAAGGGTCGCAAAGGGGGCTTGAGAAGAATTGTTAAGAAGGTCCGAAATCGGATCCTCATCGGGCTCAGTGAGAGTATCAGGAGACCGTGAAAGAAGGGGTGCAGGCAAGTCATCCTGGCTCGCAGCGAGAAGGAAGGTTAGGAGAAATAGAGCGAACGGCCGACGCATAAAACCTGCAGAAGGCTAGAGAGGACTCAAAAATCTGTCGATAGGATTTGCTGGAATTGTTGGGGATCACGTTTAGCTTCTAACTTTCCATGAAAGAAAAAGCAGTGGGTGTGATTGGAGCCTCAGGACAGATTGGAGGCCACTTGTGTAGGGTCCTGATCGCGAGAGGGTGGAGAGTCGTTGGGTTTTCTCGATCTGTTCGGGAGGATGGAGATATGGTCTGGCGAAAGTGGGATGGGAAGGAGGAGATTGATCTTGAAGGCTTGAGTGCTGTGATCAATTTATCAGGGGAAGCGATCGATCAGCGATGGACCAATAAACGCAAAGCTCTTTTTCGAAAGAGTCGGGTTGATCTTACCGCAAATCTCTCGCGAGCGATTATGAATTCCGATATCGAAGTTCTGCTCAATGCTTCTGCAACCGGTATTTATGGTGACCGTGGTGATGAGGGCCTCCCTGAAAGAGCCTCAGCGGGGAGGAGTTATCTGGCGGAGCTTTGTCGGGATTGGGAAGATGCGGTAGAGGTGCCTGAAAATGTCAGAACGGTCTTTTTAAGAACCGGGGTTGTTCTGGGGAAAGATAGTAGGGCTTGGGAAAAAATGAGTAAGATATTTAAGTGGGGAATCGGTGGTAAATTAGGCAGCGGCAGACAGTGGATGCCTTGGATCCACTTGTACGACGAAGTGGAGGGAATCGTTTTTTGTCTAGAAAACGAAATTGAAGGTCCTGTGAATTTGGTCGCCCCGGAGTCAGTGCGAAATGCTCAATTTACGAAGGCGGTGGGCAAGGCGATAAAGCGGGTTACTCCATTTGCAGCGCCGGCATTTGGTCTGAAATTGCTTTTGGGCGATTTCGCGAAGGAAGGACTTTTAGCAAGTGCCAGAGTTGTTCCGCAGGTGTTGCTCGATGCAGGCTATGAGTTCAAATATCCAACCATTGAGAAAGCGATGTCTGAAATTGTTGCTAACTAGCTGGTTAGTGAGGCCTTGTTCGCCCATTTTTCGTGCCACTCACGATAAATCTTTGGAGAAATTTCCGAGGGCTTGATTTCCGAGCGGCCGCCCCAGAACACGTTGGTGTAGCTCACTGGGATTCCGACTGATTCAAGGTGTTGATCGATTGCAGCTTTATGCTCAAGGACTTTATCTTTTTCGGTTCCATGGACTACGCCCATAATATTAACATCACCGAATTTCGGGCCGCCTTCACGCCAGTAGGCGTGGGTCATGCAGTGGTGACGACCGACTTCGCCTCCGGATTCCATTTCGCGACCCTTGGGGACAGCCCAGTGAAAGAGTCCATTGAAACGGGTTACTCGCTTCCCGGTGTCGGATGGTTTTACGTGCTCGAGGAAAGTAGAAAAACGACCGATAACCTTCTTATTGTCGAGAATTCTAGCAACTTCAAAGAAGCGTTCAAGCGTCACTCCGGCAATCTTGGCGCGGTTATCCCAGCAATTTATGATAATTTCATCTGGTCCGAGTTCTTCTTTGAGAGCGAGGAGAACGTCCCATTCTTCTTGGGTGAGATCGACAACGGTGGTGGTCATCATTTCGGCGGGGTCATCAAGTTTCGCTCCGGGTTCTAGGCCTTTACGACGGACGTGGCCGACGCCGAGAGCGAAGACTCCATTGGCTGGCATCAAAATAAATTCTTCGGCTCCGACCAGACGCTTGAGGACTTCGCCATGTTCTTCAAGTGATTCGCCCTGAGGAACTTTGAGAGTAGTCCAGAGCCGGTAGCCAGAACCGGAGATCTGGCCGTCGGTCGAGCGAATGACGACGTGACCAGAGAAGGGATCTTTCTTGGCCATAAAATCGAAGGCGTCGTTGAGTTTTTCCTCGGGGAGGCGCCAAGCAACGAGTGCTCCGTGGGCTAGCTTTGTTGCGAGCATGGTCTGGCGAACTCGGCGAATGACTCCAGCTTCGAGCATCGCTCGGATTCGCTCTAGGACGAGATTAAGTCCAACTCCGGATTCTTCAGCAATGATGGAAAATGGGTCTTGTTGGAAGCCAGAAACCAAGTCTTCGGAGACACTAAGAATCTTTGCGTTGATCGGGTCGTCGTATTCGGTGGGGATATTGCTCATTGTTGAAAGAGTTTCTTTTACGAATTGGTAGGCTGCTTCTTTATCAGAAAGTCTTCCCTCCAGTTGCTCGGTTTGAACTTCGTGGAGAATTTTGCCGATTTTTGGTCCGGGGGCGATCTCGAAATTATGGATAAGATCGTGCCCAGTAAGGAGAGGCTTGGGGATTAGAGGTTCTTTAGCGAAATCTTCTCCTTTATTTCGAACAAAGTCATAGTTATCGCGTAGGCCGTTTGAGCTGTCGCAGTCGACGCGATGGAGCTCTGTTTCCATGCTGAAAGTCTCCGCCGACATGAATCGCTTTAACTTGGCAGTGCGCATTTCCCTCACATGCATAAAGCGCATGTGGCGGGAAACCATGAAGGCGACATCCTCTGTCGTTTGATTCGAATAGCGCAGGCGACGAAGGATTTTCTCGGCCATTTGGGCTCCAATCTTATCGTGACTATTGAAGCGAAGTCGTTCTGCTTCGGCATCCCAAGTTTGGGTGGCAGGTTTGCCAATATCGTGGAAAAGAACGGCAAGAGCGAGGGGCAGAGGAGGTGAATCGAGAAGGGAAAGAGCAATACGAGTATGAACGTAGACGTCACCCTCTGGATGCCATTGGGGTGGTTGCTCGCAGCCCTGTAAGTCGATGACCTCAGGTAAAAATTCCTTGATGAGTCCGGACTCGACGAGGAGGTCAAGGCCACGGCCACGGTCGGGAGCAATAAGGATACGTGAAAATTCGTCGCGGATTCGCTCAGGTGAAATTTGTGAGAGAAGGGGAGCGCATTCTTGGATAGCGATCCAAGTTCGGGACTCAATTTCGAATCCGGTGGTGGTGGCGAAACGAATCGCGCGGAGAAGGCGAAGAGCGTCTTCTTCAAAACGGTCTTTTGGATTCCCGATAGCGCGTAGGATTTTGGCGTCAAGATCGGTGCGCCCCCCTACGTGGTCGATAATTTCTTTCGTGAGAGGATCCTGAAAGAGTCCGTTGATGGTAAAGTCGCGGCGTTGCGCGTCTTTTTCAGGCGACGAAAATTCGACCGAATCAGGACGTCTTCCATCTTTGTAAGAGCCGTCAGTCCGAAAGGTCGCGACTTCGATTGTTTCACCTGCACCTTTTACGATAATAACGCCGAAGTGTTTACCAATGGCATCTGATTTTGGGAAAAGCGCCTGCACCTCATCGGGTCGAGCCGAGGTCGCAAGGTCGTAGTCCTTCGGAGTTTGCCCTAGAAGTTGATCCCGAACGGCTCCGCCGGCAAAGTAAACGACGTGACCAGCCTCCCGTAAAATATGGGCGGATTGGGTGGCGAGTTCCTTCTGGGTGCTCATGGCTCGGGCCGACAAACTTGTCGTGTTGTGGCCTGTAGGCAACTGGAAAACAATACGTTTTAATATGATTAGATGATTTCTCGATTCTTCAACTATGTTTAGGAAGTTCAAGGGGCTTCTTTGTAAGGAGTCTGAGGTCGATTATATTGAAGGAAGCAAAAAATTTAGGAGAGTTTTCTGCAGGTTTTTAGTTTGAGGGGGGAAGGGGATATTCTATCATCTTCCCTTATGAAGTTCCCTCCCTACATCCTCTTTAGTTCATTACTGGGGAGTCTTGTTGTTGCCGAACAAAAGACGATGCTTGAGAGTTTTACTGTCGCGCCAGGATTGGAAGCAAAACTTTGGGCGGGAATGGAGTTAATACATAGTCCGGTGGCGATGGATGTGGATGCTAGAGGTCGGGTTTGGGTCACGGAAGATTTGCAGGGATCAGGAGGAAAGGGTGCTCATGCACGTATTAAGATTCTTGAAGATACCGATCGCGACGGGAAAGCGGACTTGGTTAAAGAATTTGGACCAACCTTTAGTTCGAAACCGATGGGGATCAGGGTTTTTGACAATAAAATCGTGGTTTCGATGGCTCCAAATATCCATGTTTATACCGATGTAGATCGAGATGATGTTTTTGATCCCAGAGTCGACAAAGAGGAAATCATAGCGGAGGGTTTTCATGGAAGGACTCATGATCATGCGCTTCATGCGGTTGTCCCTGGTCCGAGCGGGAAGTGGTATGTCAATCATGGCAACATTGGAGCTGATGTCACGATGGCGGATGGGCGTGGGATTCACGCGAGTTCGTATTACAGCCAGAACCCGCAGAGCATTGGAAAGAAGAGTTTTGATGGACGGATTTATGTGGGTGGGTTTGGGCTTCGGATGAACCCGGATGGCAGCGGAGCGGAGGTGATTTTTCAAAATTCCCGTAATGCACACGCAATGTCGGTGACTTCCTTTGGGGAGATTTTACAGGCCGATAATGATGATCCGGCTCACGCGCGCGCGGCTTGGGTGATGGAGCACTCGAATTTTGGTTATGCTGCGTTGGAGGATGGTAATCGCTCTTGGGAGGATTCGGCGAAGAGTTGGGAAAAAAAGACGGTGACTGCTGAGATTATGAATGATGCCTATGAGCGGCATTCCAAGTCATCGCTGCGTCGCGACGAGGGACACTGGCGAGAGCATTTTCCGGGGGTCACTCCGCCGGGAAATCTTTGGGGTCCGGGAGCTCCAACGGGTGATTATTTCATCGAGGGAGATGAGTTGGGGAAAGAGTATCGCGGAAAATATCTGGTTTGTGAGACAGTGCATCGTGCTGTTTTCGCTTTTGATTTAAAGCGAGGGGATGGACGGATTGAGCTGGAGAATCTGGATAAATCGTTCTTTGCGGTCGATCGTCGTTCTAAGAATAAATCAGCATCGGGTTTCCTGCCTTCGGATGTGGTAGCTGGAACAGATGGTGCACTTTTTGTGAGTGACTGGAATTCGCATACCAATGCTCGGGGCTCCGGGAATGCGTTAGGTGGGATTTTTCGCATCGCTAAGAAGGGTGCTCAGATCAATCCGCCCAAGATCGATTTTTCAACGACTGATGGTCTACTTGAAGCACTAAAAAGTCCTGCGCCTGGAGTTCGATGGTTTGCCCAAAAATGTCTCAAAAAAAAGGGTGATGCTTTTGAGAAATTGATGGAGTTTCGTAAGATCTATGAGGGCAATCCTTACTATGTGGCCCGGGCAACGTATGTGTTGGCGCAGTTGGATGATATCAAGGGAGCCGCCGCCGTTAAGTTGATGCTGACGTCCGACGACGAACAGTGGAGAGTTCTGGCGATCCGAGCGTTGCGTATGGCAGATGAGAAATTCCTTCAGTCGGTTGTTTTGCGAATGTCAGATGATCCCTCCCAGTCCGTTCGGATGGAGTTGCTAGCTTTGATGCGAGGATTGGAGTGGCGAGACGTCAAGGATGGTTTAGTGAAGTTGATTGCGGGTTATGATGGAAAGAATCGCTGGTATCTTGAGGCGCTTGGTGCGGTTTGCGATGATTTTGCATCCCAAGTTTACCTCGAATTGGTGAAACCTCAGCAGCCTGATCCAAAGGCTTGGAATGAGCGACAAATGAATTTGTCATGGCGGCTTAGGAGTCCAGAGGCTCTGGGTGATCTGGCCAAGTGCATGATGGTAAGTAAGATTGATGTGGAGACTTTTCGGCGATTAGCTTACACCTTTGCGCTCTGTTATTCCGATGAAGAGAGGAATCGCAATTTGAATTTTATGAAAAGGTTTGCGGAATACGAGGCCTTTCAAGGTGAGGACTACCAGACGATCATTAGGGAGTTTATTGAGAAGGATATTAGCGATCCCGATCCGGTCCCTCTGACGCAGAGTTATCTTTTTCCAAGGAAGTTTGGTATTCCCACGGAGCTCGGTTCGGTTGATGAGATTACTTCCTTAAAACCTGATGCTGAGAATGGGCGAAGCAAAGCAGCTTTGTGCATGATATGCCATCAGATCGGTGGAACAGGCACGCCTTTTGGTCCAGATTTGACGAATTGGGGGCAAGTAAGGGATGTTAAAGAGGTGATCCGGGCGATGGTTGATCCGTCGGCTGAATTGGCACATGGCTATGACAAACCGTTGGTGGTGACGCAGAGTGGACATCGCCTCGAAGGAGTTTCACGAGGTTACAGTTGGCATGCTGGAGCGATTCGAGTGAAGACGATGGGTGGGCTCACGTTAAAGGTGCCGCATCGTCGGCCGCATGCGAAGATTGAGTATCTCAAGGATCATTCATGGATGCCTTCTGCTTCTGCGATGGGGCTGAAAAACCAAGACGTGCGCGACATTGCGGCATACTTGATGAGCGATATTGCAGGCGAAGTTGATAGCGGATTGATTGTGAAGATGGAGCCAAAGTTTAGTCGTGGTGAGGGGCCGGGGTGGGTTGAGTTGACTGGCGAAGATTTTCTGAACGTGAACTGCCGCGCTGATACCTGGAAATGGGAAGGGAGCCATACTTGGTGCACGGGCAGCCCGACCGGCGTGATTCGTTATCGAAAGCCACTGACTAATTTTGAATTTTCCTGCGAATGGATGCACAAGAAAAAGGGGGGGAATTCGGGGGTCTTTGTGTGGGCGACTCCGCAGTCTGTTAATCGATTGATGGCTGGTAAGGGTGCCTTACCTCATGGAATTGAGGTGCAAGTTCTCGACCTAGGATACAAAGAGATTTACGAGGCTCAGTATAAGAAAAAGGGTGATTGGTTTACGAGTCACGGTGATGTTTTTCCGGTGGGCCCCATCAAAATGAAGCCCTTTCCTCCAGTGGCGCCAAATGGAAGGCGGAGCTTTCCTTCAAAGAACAGGACAAAAGGGATTAACGAATGGAATCATTACTATATTCGGGCTACCGGAGGAGTGGTTCGGCTTTGGGTAAATGGGGAAGAGGTTTCAGGAGGAGAGGGGATTAGTCCGGCGGCCGGTTATTTGTGTCTTGAGTCAGAAGGCGCTCCAATTGAATTTAAGAATATACGGTTACGAGTCTTGCCTCCGTTCGAAACCAAGATGGAGGTTGATGTCGGGAATCCTCCGCCCGCTCCCAAGCCCGTAAATATGAAAGGCCATACATTGTTAGGAAAGTGGTCCTACGCTGGTAACTACACTCGCGAATTTCTTTCTGATGGACGATGCATCTTGCGCAATGGAGAGGAGATCGTTTGGAGTAAGCGCGTTCAGACTGCAAAGAGAGACTCAGCAGTTCTTGAGGGTGGTTACACCCACGTTTTGAAGGGTGAGACATTGCATATCGAAGGGCGATATCAAGCGGTGCGAAAATAGCGTCATTCCAGAGCCCATTTTAGAAGCTTTTCAGAGTCATCCCAGATCTCTGGGCTTGTTGATCCGAGAGTAACGACGATGACAGCTTTGCCACGGAGGACGCCCGATGAGACGAGGCAGCGCCCTGCGGCAGAGGTGTAACCAGTTTTCATGCCCGTGCAGTAAGGAAGGCGTTTAAGAATTTTATTGGTGTTTTTGAGGAGTTTTGTGCGACCATCTGGGAAAGTGAATATGTATTCCTTGGTTCGCATACACTGACGATAGAAGGGAATTTTGGTGATTTCCCGTGCGAGGATGGCGATATCGAGAGCGGTGGAAAACTGGTCTTTTTCGGTAAGCCCATGAGGATTTTTGAAATTAGATTGGTTCATTCCAAGCGAGCGAGCCGTTTGGTTCATGTAATTCATAAATGCTGATTGGGAGCCAGAGACGTCTCGAGCTAGAACTCTTGCAACATCATTTCCTGATTTTACGAGGAGGGCTTTGACGAGGGTCTGGCGTGTGTAGTTTTCGCCTGCGCTCACGTAAATTTTCGTGGGTTCAACCTTGGTGTCGGTAGATTGGACAGTAACGGGATCGCTGAGTGGTCCGGCACGGTAGACACAAAGTGCGGTTAGAAGCTTTTGGGTGCTAGCAACGGCTCGTGGCGTACGTGCGTTCTTTTGGAAAAGAATGCGTCCGGTTAGGGTGTCAATTACGATTGCACTTTTTGCTTTAATCGAGGGAGTAGCGCCCGATGGAAGGTTGGGTCGAACAACAAGCGGCTGAGCGCCGACTGGTGGTGCTACTTGCCGTGGAGTTTCGCTCGGACTACAAGCGACAAAAATGCAGGCGCTGGAGGTGAGAGCAATCTCTCTAAGTTTCATGCTGCAAGTGTGGCCAATCGTTTGTCACTGGCAAGCGAAAGCCTGACTCTCGAGGCGCGAATCGCGCACTTGCCCCTGTTTAAGAGGAACAAGTATGTGTTTTGCTGGCATCTAGCTTTTTGCGTCTAATCCAGTAGGGAAAAATGCCAAACTAAATCCGTTTTTAAGATTACCGGGCAGGGCGGAGGTTCATATGGCTTCTCTCTCCCATTTGCGAAGTTGGTGAAGAAGTTTCTTTTCGATGATCTTGTTGCGGGGCTGGTCGCCATAGAGGACCGAATAGTGATATTGGAGGAGCTTGACGGTGAAGTCCGGCGCAGCGATTTTTTCCAAATGAGTCCGGAGGGTGCAGCCGGATGGCATGGGGTGACCGTGAGCTAAGCAAGCACGCCGAAAAGCAGAAAGGTAGTTTGGTGAATTGGGTAAGACTCCAGGAACTGGGCTATCCCCGCTGATCGTAACGGGGGGGCGTTTTATGATCAAAGCGCCGATAAGGAGAGCGAATAAAGCCATGCCAATCCAAAGTGAGGCTTTGAGAAGGGGGGCCGTATTTTTCTCGCGTAATTTTGTGTCTGCGTCTTCAAAATTTGCCGGATAAGGCGAAGTTTCGTCAGTTCCTGCCACTGATGGTAAGCCTTCTTCACGTAATGCGGGGGTCGTTTCAAAAATGACCCAGCCACGGTCTTTGAGATAAATCTCAGCCCAGGCATGTGCTTCTCGAGCTCGAAAGACGAAAAGGTTAGGGTTCGAGAAATAACGACCGCCAGACCAGCCAAAAGCGATACGCGCGGGAACTCCCATTGCTCGGGCGAGTAAGACAGTCGCTGTTGCAAAGTGAGTGCAGTAGCCTGTTTTGGTTTCAAAAAGAAAGCTCTCGACCGGTTCGGCTATCGCAGGCATTGCGGGATCAAGAGAGTACCGACAATTCTCGTTAAGGTATTGGCGTAAGGATAGCAAAGATTCCCGGGTGGGTGCTCCAAATCTAGCGGCGAGCGTTTTTATTTTTCCTCGGAGTTTGGGATTGCTCGGGAGCTCTAAATATTCAGGTGAGAGTAGATTTCCTGGAATGATTTCAAAGATGTTATTGAAGTCTAAGGGGGTCGAGGTCACCTCGTAACGGTATTCTTCTCCCCGAATGGTATTTGGGGGGAGGCGGAAAGTATCTGGTGAGGTTTCACGAAGACTTGGTTGTTTGATCGAGAGCAAGTTTGGGATGGTGATAGCGAGGGTTGGGCCACCTCGATTAACCTGATGTGAAATCTCGTAGGTAATCTTTGGCTCGGTTGCGGTGACCTCAAAATCGATCACCCCGTTTCGTGCTGAAAGCGTTTGGGGTATCATGGAGAGCGGAAACCATGATTCTTCGCGATAGGTAGCCAGAGTGAAATTCCTCAAAAAACGTTCTCGGTCTAAAAGGATGCGGGCGTCGTTGGGTGTCGAAGGAAAAAGATAGACCTCGGGGCGGTTTGAGGGCCTGACTTTTTTGTTTTTATTGAGTGATCGACGGCCGGGGCCAGAAAAGAGCCAGTTGGAAGTGACCAAACTTTCATTCTCTCCGTCTGATCCTCTATTCTTCTCTTGGCTTTTGTTGCTGTTATTTTTCTTTCCGTAATCGGAGTCAGATTGAAGGAAGTCATCAACGGTAAGGGCAAATTCTTCGGATCTTTGAGGAACAATCGAGAGGAAGACGAGAAAAAAACATTCGACAAGAAGGACAGCGAGACCAATCGCAAGATAGTCAAAGGCCCTAGGTTTGCGGGCGGATTTAGCGGGTGTTGAAGTGGATCTCTCACAGTGCCCCCAAAAGGAGAAAGCGATTAAGAGGAAAGAAGCGCTGACGAAAATTCTAACGATAGGATGCCATTGTTCTGGCCAGCCGCGCAGTAAAATATACCCGGTGATTACAGCTAAAATCAGCAACCCTGATCTCATTTCATCTTAAGGTTGTGGAGGCGAGGTGAGGCTATCGAGGGCGTCGAAATATCGAGGGAAAATGGGTTTCCAGCCTGTTTCACGGATCTTATGATTAAGGACGCGCTTATGGGTCCAAGCTCTTTTCCTTGAAGTGTTTTTTTCGCCAATGAGAGGAAGAGGCTTATCGAAGTAATCAGCGAGTTCCTGATAGCACTTCAGCTGTGAGATCGGATGATCGTCTGTGATATTGAAAATTCCTGAAAGTTTCTTGTGGGCAAGATGAAGAGTAGCAAGAGCAGCATCCTTAACATGAATTTGATTTAAGACGCGTTGCCCGGACTCTTCAATCACTGCGGAACCGTCTAGAAATTTTCGAAGGACGACGCTACGACCAGGCCCGTAAAGCCCGGCAAGGCGTGCTACGGTCCCGCTTGCCTTAAGAACGATTTTCTCGGCTTCAAGTAGGAGTTGCGAAGTTTCGCGAATGGGAGAAGTCGCTGAGGTTTCGTCAACACCCGAACCGTCGGTTTGGTGGTAAACCGAGGTAGATGAAGTAAGAATCAGGTGACTATTCGGGAAAGTTCGTAGAAGATTTTGAGCTCCTTTTACAAAAACGGCGTGGTAAGCTTCAGCTCCGCCACGTCCCGATGAAGCGCAATGTACGATAACTTCTGGAGGTGGGATTTTTTCGGCAAGATCAGAGACCTGTTTGGATGACGAAAGATCGCATGCTTCATGGCCATTTCCACCTGATTTGGTGGAAGTGGTGACTTGGTAAGTCGTCGCTAATTTTGCGATCTCGGATCCCAAGTAACCAGCGCCCGCAATGAGTAAAGACGATTTCATTTGGAAGAGTAGTAGCGGGCGACACCTTCGGCAACTGCTTGCGCGTATTCTTGATAAATGCCCCGGGGGTTTTTCCGATAACGGGAAATAAAAGGAATGCTGTTCATGACGTAGGGTTCCATGAAAATTACGGGGCACTGATACAATCTGTTTGCGAGGAGGTTCCGCGCCCAGAGGTTTGGATGATTGGCTAGATTTTGCGAAGCGCGCGCTGAATCAGGATAACGATAAGCTGGAAGTTTGATGCTTTGATTAAAGGATGTCGCCACCTCGCGGGCGAGGGCGATTTCTTCGGTGATTGTGCCGGAGAGGAGTCTTTGGAGCATTTCGAATCGTTCATCTTCGTGCGCAAGTTCACCTTTTGTGTAGGTTCCGTTAAGAATGATATGAAAATGTTGGTTTGGAGTGAGGTCTTTTGAAGCAGTACCGTTAAAGTGAAGGCAGATGACAAGGTCGGGCTTGATGGTTTGATTAACGATATTGGCTCGGGCACGAATTTCGGATGTTCGATAAAAGAGCTTGGGATCTGCGAAATCTCGCGCTCGATTTTTTGTGACAGGTTCTAGTTTGGAGCGAACTAAGATGGCCGAGGCACCTAATTTTTCAAGAAGTGGCTTAAGGATAAGGGCTGTTTTAAGGGTCATCGTCCCTTCGCGAATCGTGAGGTCATCCTGATTGTATTCACGTTCTTCGATTCTGGCGAAATCCCCACCGATATGGCCAGGGTCGATAGCGATTATGAGATCCTCAAGCGGGAGCGCGCGATCGTCCGACAGGTCGGCTCGGGTTTTCCAATTAAACAGGGACCCTGGCGCGGATTTGTCCCGCGGAGAGAAAACGAGCCGATAGTTTCCAATAATGGCGTGGTTCGTCGATTCGTCTATTATGATCCATTCCTTCCATGAGGGGTCTTTTGTGTAAATTGTCTCAAGCCGATTGAGGAAGGTCTCTTTAGAGATAGTATTTTGAAATCGGTCTAGCTTTGACCAGTCTGGTGGACGGCCGAACGGCGCTAGATCTGCTGGTTTAGAAGAAGCCGGAGGAGCAGAGGAGGGCAGCTGGATTTGCGTGGGAGGAGGTTCCCAAATGAGATAAACTCCGACCGTGATCAGCAAAAGAATGGGAATGGCAATGAGGAGCCACCGGAAGCTCTTGAGCGCGGTTGGAGATTGGTAACTCATCCTTATCAAGTTCGCTAATCAGATGAGACCTGCAACTTAAAAGGTAAAGGCTAACATATCTTTCCTTGTTGGAGCGCTTTTCCGGGCTTTTCAGGCTTAGGGGCTTCAATTAGGATGATCTCGGCAGATCATGATGAAGATTTTATTTCTAGGAGATATTGTGGGGTCCCCGGGGCGGAGTGCGGTGATTGAGAATTTGGCAGGGATTAAGGAGGAGTATGAGATTGATTTCATTATTGTGAACGGGGAAAACTCGGCCGGAGGACGTGGAATAACTCCGAAAATCTGCATCGATTTGCTCCGTGCCGGAGCTGCCGTCGTCACGACAGGGGATCATGTTTGGGATCAGCGCGAGATTTTCGATTACTTTCCGACCGAGCCGCGTTTGTTGAGGCCAATTAATTTTGTCGATGCGCCTGGTGCAGGCTCGGTGGTTTTGGAGACAGCAAAAGGGAAGGTCGCGGTGCTAAATGCAATGGGGAGAACCTTTATGAGCCCTCCACTAGAAAATCCTTTGCCTTTGCTAGAGGCTGAAATCTCCCGTCTGAAGGAAGATGGAGCGAAAATAGTAGTTGTTGATTTTCACGCCGAAGCGACCAGCGATAAGATCGCCATGGGCCGAGCCCTCGATGGTAAGGTTTCTCTTGTTGTGGGGACTCACACTCATGTTCAAACGGCCGACGAACAAATTTTCCCCGAAGGAACGGCCTTCTTGACAGATGCCGGAATGTGCGGGCCGGATGCTTCTGTCTTGGGGCGCGAGGTGGATTCAGTGGTCTGGCGTTTTCGGACCGGTCTTCCTACGCGATTTCCGGTCGCAAAAGGTCCTGTGCGACTGTGCGGTGTCATTGTAGAGGTAGACGAAGGGTCTGGTAAGTCGACTTCGATTGAGCGCTTCTCGCGTTTGATCGAAGAAGAATAGGAAAAGAGATAGGTTTTGAAAGGAGTTGATGCTCCTGAAACCCCCTAGAATAATGGCTTCATTGGAAAAAAACTTTCTTTTGAAAATACTTTTGACAGTGTGATCGACTTTGCTAGTTTGCGCCCCGCTTCCGGCAGCAGGGCGAGATGAGATCGAGGGACGCACAATAAGTAAGCGTTCCTTCCTCCCCTCAACTCACTTCCGGACGCATTCACATTAACTCTCTGGTTCTGCTTTTGTAGCTCAGGGGTAGAGCGCGTCCTTGGTAAGGACGAGGTCGCGGGTTCAATTCCCGCCAAAAGCTCCAGAGAGTGTGTGAGACGACAAAAAACCAGCTAAAACCTAATCAACCAATACAATGGCTAAAGAACAGTTTGAACGGAACAAGCCTCACGTCAACGTCGGCACTATCGGTCACGTTGACCACGGTAAAACCACCCTCACCGCTGCTATCACTACTATCCTCGCTGAGGCTTCGGGTGGTGAAGCGAAGGCTTATGATGAAATCGACGCCGCTCCTGAGGAGAAAGAGCGTGGTATCACCATCTCCACTGCTCACGTTGAGTATGAGACCGCAAATCGTCACTATGCTCACGTTGACTGCCCAGGTCACGCTGACTACGTGAAAAATATGATCACTGGAGCTGCCCAAATGGATGGTGGTATTCTCGTGGTTTCCGCAGCTGACGGCCCAATGCCTCAGACTCGTGAGCACATCCTCCTTGCTCGTCAAGTTGGGGTGCCTGCACTTGTAGTTTTCCTTAACAAGACTGACCAAGTCGACGACGAAGAGCTCCTTGAACTCGTCGAGATGGAAGTGCGCGAGCTTCTCACTCAGTATGAATTTCCCGGCGATGACATCCCTGTCGTCAAAGGCTCCGCCCTGAAGGCTCTTGAAGGTGATGCCGCTCAAAAAGAGGCTATCTTAAAGCTTATGGAGGCTGTCGATACCTACATTCCTGAGCCCGAGCGTCCTGTTGATCAGGATTTCCTCATGCCAATTGAGGACGTGTTCTCGATCGAAGGTCGAGGAACCGTGGCCACTGGCCGTATCGAGCGTGGAATCGTCAAGAAGATGGAGGAAGTTGAGGTCGTTGGTATTCGCGACACTCAGAAGACAACCATTACTGATATCGAGATGTTCCGTAAGCTTCTTGACGAAGGTCGTGCAGGCGACAATGTCGGTCTTCTTGTCCGTGGACTTAAGAAGGACGATCTTGAGCGAGGCCAGTGTATCGTGAAGCCTGGTTCTGTGAATCCTCACACCAAGTTTACTGCGGAGGTTTATGTCCTCTCAAAGGATGAGGGTGGACGTCACACTCCATTTTTCGCGAACTATCGCCCGCAGTTCTACTTCCGTACAACTGATGTGACTGGTTCCGTCGATCTTCCTGAGGGAGTTGAGATGGTTATGCCTGGTGACAACGTGAGCCTCACTATTACCCTCATTACTCCTGTTGCGATGGAGAAATCCATGCGTTTTGCAATCCGCGAAGGTGGCCGTACCGTTGGTGCTGGTCGCGTCGGAGACATCATCGAGTAATTTCGATTCTAGACAGGTTGGCTTTCCTGAGTGGAAAGGTGGCCTGTTGGCTGGTTTTTACGGGGGCACTCTTTTTATGGAGTGCCCCTCAGTCGCCTCAAAACACAAACTCTCTCGAAAGCAAAGATAGGACAGTAGCTCAATTGGTAGAGCATCGGTTTCCAAAACCGAGGGTTGCAGGTTCAAGTCCTGTCTGTCCTGCCACTTTCATCATATTCCAATGAAACTCTTCAAATTCCCCGGAAAACTCTTCACATTTATCGGTGAGGTAAAGACCGAACTCCGTAAAGCATCTTGGCCCTGGGAATCTGATCCCAAAGTTCGTGGATTTAAAAAATACAAGGAACTCATCGATTCAACTGTAGTTGTTCTTATCGCGATAATTCTTCTGTCCGCTTACGTAGCACTTTGGGATCTCATTCACACCGAGGCGGTGACTTTTCTTGGTGGATTAGCCAACTAAGCGCCCCTTTTTCATTAATTTTCCGTTTCATTTAAGCTTCGAAACAACCTTTTTAAAATGCCCACGATTCCAGCACCCAAAGACCAATGGTACGTCGTTCATGTCCTTTCTGGTCAAGAAAACAAGGTCAAGGACCGCATTGCTCGACTTGTTGAATCAGAAGAGCTTGGCGACAAAATATTCAAGGTTCTTGTGCCTACTGAATTGGTCTCCGAAGTGCGTGCGGGCAAAAAGACCGAGCAGAAAAAGAAATTTTTTCCCGGTTATGTGATCATCAACATGCATCTTCTGGACGAGCATAATGATGTTGTAGAGGACACTTGGTCTTTCATGCAGCAGCTCGATGGGGCCATTGGTTTCGCTGGTGCTCGTAACAAGCCTATTCCTATGCGCCCTAAGGAGGTTGCGAGTATGCTCAGCCAGATCGAAGAGCGCGAAGGAAGTGTCCGTCCGTCTATCGAGTTCGAGGTAGGGGATACGGTCAAAGTCTCCGACGGACCCTTTGAATCTCAGAATGGTGTCGTTGAGGAAATCGATCCTGAGCGCGGGAAAATGCGCGTTGCTGTCACCATTTTTGGTCGATCTACCCCCGTTGAACTCGAATACTGGCAGGTTGAGAAAGCCTAAAGTCCTGAAATTGTCAGATCGAAGCGGTTTCATCTTGACTTTTTCCGATAAATATTACCACACCCCTCTCCGCCACCCCCGGCAACACTCACTTACAATTCTAAAATCATGGCCAAGGAAGTAAAACAAGTCCTCAAACTCCAGATCCAAGCTGGACAAGCCAACCCTTCTCCTCCCGTCGGGCCTGCGCTTGGTCAGGCTGGCGTGAACATAATGGGATTCTGTAAGGAATTCAATGCTCGGACCCAAGCGTCTGCTGGCGATCTTCTTCCAACCGTTATCACAGTTTACAAAGACGCGAGCTTTGATTTTGTAACCAAGCAGCCTCCCGCCGCTGTTCTTCTCAAAAAAGCTGCTGGTATCGCATCCGGTTCCGGAGAGCCCAACAAGGTCAAGGTTGGGAAAATCAGTAAGGCTAAGCTACTCGAGGTAGTTGAGCGTAAAATGCCCGATCTCAACACCAGTGATCCTGAGCAAGCTGCAAAGATTCTTGCCGGTACTGCCATGCAGATGGGTCTCGAGGTTGAGTGGTGAAATTTTAAATCGCAGGAGGGTCTCTCTTCGAGGGATCCGACCGCACTGCAACTAATAGAATGAGTAATAAACGAAGCAAAAGATACGAGAAGGCTGCAGCACTCGTCGAAGAGGGGAAAAGTTATTCCTTGAACGACGCCGTGGCTCTTCTGAAAAAGTTCCCGGCCCCTAAGTTTGACGCCACTGTCACTTTTTCGGCCCATCTCGGGGTAGACCCACGTAAAAGTGACCAGATGGTTCGTGGCTCTGTCGCTCTCCCCCATGGAACTGGCAAAAAGGTTAAAGTGATCGTTTTTGCGTCTGGTGATGCTGCTAAGGCTGCCACTGATGCCGGAGCCGACGAGGTTGGTTTTGAGGACCTTATTAAAAAGGTTCAGGGAGGATACACCGACTTCGATGCCGCTATAGCAACTCCTGACGCAATGACAGAAGTTCGGAAAATTGCTCGTGTTCTTGGACCTCGCGGCCTCATGCCAAACCCTAAAACCGGGACTGTGACTGATGATACTGCAACTGCCGTGAACGCGGTTAAGGCCGGTCGCATTGATTACAAGATCGATAAGAGTGCGAACATCGCCGCTGCTTGCGGGAAGCTCTCGTTCTCGGAAGAACAACTTCAGGAGAACCTCGGTTCACTTGTTAATAGTATTGTGAAGGCAAAGCCTGCCTCCGCCAAAGGAAACTACATCCAGAGCTTTACTCTCGCTGCTTCGATGCTCCCTGGGATTTCGCTCGATATCTCTTCTTACACCGCCTAACTCGAAACGCAGACCATGAACCCAGATAAAAAATTCATTCTCGACGAAATCAAGGGACGTGTCGATGAGTCCGACTTCGTTCTCGTTGTGGACTACGCCGGGACGACCGTTCCTTCCTTCAACGAGCTTCGTGGACGTCTCCTTGAGCAGGGTGCGGAGTGCCACGTTGCAAAGAACTCTTTCATGAAACGTGTCCTCGCTGATTCTGGTCTTCCAGATCTCAGCGAAGAGCTTTCCGGCCAGACTGCTTTTGTGACAGGTTCCTCTGATGTTTGCGCTGTCGCGAAAGTGGTAGCCAATTTTCAAAAGGAATTCGAAACGCCGGTTGTCAAAGCTGGTATTCTCGACGGGGACGTTTTAAGTGCCGACCAAGTCAAGGGCTTGGGAGCTCTGCCTCCACGCGAAGTGCTCCTCTCTCAGCTTCTCTCTACTATCAATGCTCCCGCTTCCAAGCTGGTGCGCACGCTCAACGAGCCAGGCGGAAGTCTCGCCCGTGTCATCAAAGCGAAATTCAACGAAGGATAATAAACAATTTGAACGGATGGCTCGACTTGTTTCGCTATGTGGAACTGGGAGGGCTTGGAAAACAAAACTGGTTCCTCGTCGGGACAACGGCAGTTGCCCTGAAATGATCGGAAAGCCCCGGTCGCGACGATACCGACAAAACTAAAACAATGTCAGACATTACAAAAATTGCAGAAGAGCTCGGCAAGCTTACCGTCCTGGAAGCCGCCGAATTGGTTAAGCACCTTGAAGAGGAGTGGGGCGTTAGCGCCGCCGCACCAGCAGCAGCAGCAGCCGGTCCCGCCGCTGCCGCAGAGCCCGCTGAAGAAAAGACCGAATTCGATGTAGTCCTCGCTGAGGCAGGAGGTAACAAGATCGCAGTTATCAAAGCTGTGCGTGGAGTTGCTTCTGGACTCGGACTCGCCGATGCCAAAAAACTTGTTGAAAGTGCACCCGCACCTGTGCTCGAAGGAGCTAGCAAGGATGATGCGGAGGCCGCTAAGGCAGCACTTGAAGAAGCCGGCGCCAAAGTCGAGCTGAAGTAACAATCTCCGGATTTCCACCCAACTTCGGTCAAATTGACTGAAGTTGGGCCCGGCCGGAGGAAAAGTAAAATCACCCTCGTTTCTACCCAAATTTCAAATTTGGGATTTTTCGTCGATAGTGCTTTCCCTCCGTTCGTGCCCACCATCACAAGTAGTCACAGACGGAATTGCAATTCCAGACCCAGAAATCACAACATGTCTCAAACGGTTGAGTTGACCGCTTGGCTATGTTGTAAAATCTCATCCGGATCCTAATATTATGTTGAAGCGAGAATACTTTGGAACCATCGAGGAGGTCATCGAGCCGCCAAACCTGATTGAGGTGCAGTCTAAATCCTATGAGGATTTTCTGCAAAAAGACGTGTCGCCATCCAAGCGCACAGGAACTGGTCTAGAGGCCGTGTTTCAAGAAGTCTTTCCCATCAAATCCTATGACGAAACCATCGAGCTTGGTTTCGTTTCTTACGACATCGAGGACTCTAAGGCGAGTGCTCTTGATGCCCTTCGCACCGGCGAGACTTTCTCGGCGGCGCTTTACGTGACCTTCAATCTGAAGGATGATACGGGCACCAAGAAGGAGCGCGTCTACATGGGAGAGCTTCCTATGATGACTCGTCGCGGAACCTTTGTAATTAACGGAGCTGAACGAGTGATTGTTTCGCAGCTTCATCGCTCGCCTGGTATCTGCTTTGAGAAATCGGTCCATTTGAATGGAAAGATTCTCCACAGTTTCCGCATCATTCCTGATCGTGGCTCTTGGCTCGAGGTTCAGTTTGACACGAACGATCTCGCCTATGTCTATCTTGACCGCCGCCGCCGCCGCCGTAAGTTTCTTGTGACGACCTTCCTCCGTGCTCTTGGTTATCCGACTGAGCGTGATTTAGTCTCGAATTTTTATAATATTCAAAAGCTCAAGATTAGCGAGAAAATGAATGAAGAGTCTTTGGCCTCACTCATGCCTTTCGAAGATATTATGGATGGTGAAGTGGTCGTCGCCCGTTCTTACGAGCCGCTCTCTATTGGCGTCATCCGTCAGCTCGTTACTCTTGGGCAGAAGACCGTCGAGGTTATCGATTCCAGTGAGGACGAGATCCTCGTTAAATCTTTAAAGAAGGATCCTGCTCACGACGAAGAGTCGGCTCTGAAGGATATCTACCGCAAGCTTCGGCCTGGCGATCCCCCAACCGCTGCAAATGCTCGCGCGCTCCTTAAGCGTCTCTTCTTTGACCCGAAAAAATACGATCTCACTCGTGTTGGACGTTACAAGATCAACCAGAAACTCAAGATCGATATTGATTCCAATGAGCGGATCATGGTCGGAGAAGATTTTCTTGCTGCTACTAAGTATCTTCTTGGACTCAAAAAAGGGGAAGGGATCCTAGACGATATCGACCACCTTGGTTCACGTCGAGTCCGCGCTGTTGGCGAACTTCTTGCCAATCAATGTCGTGTTGGTCTCGCCCGCACCGAACGTTTGGTTAAAGAGCGCATGACTCTCTTTGATGTCAATATCGAGGGGATGACACCACAGAAGCTTATTAACCCGAAAGCACTCAGTGCGGTTGTTCGCGACTTCTTCGGTCGGTCTCAGCTTTCTCAGTTCATGGACCAAACCAACCCACTCGCCGAGCTTACTCACAAGCGCCGTCTTTCGGCACTTGGACCGGGTGGACTCAATCGTGATCGTGCTGGTTTTGAGGTCCGAGATGTTCACACTTCTCACTATGGTCGGATTTGTCCGATTGAGACTCCGGAAGGCCCGAACATTGGACTCATTAACTCGATGTGCACCTACGCACGTATTAACGAGTTCGGATTCATCGAGACTCCTTATCGAGTTGTGAAAAAGAGCAAGGTGACCAATACGATTGAATATCTTACTGCTGACCAAGAAGAGGGATATCTCATTGCTCAAGCTAACAATCCTATCGACAAGAAGGGTGGCTTCCTTAACGAGCGTATTACTGCGCGTGAGCGTGGGGAGTTCATCGAAGTTGATCCAAGCCGGGTTGATTACATGGATGTTTCCCCGAAACAGCTCGTTTCGGTCGCAGCTGGTCTCATTCCCTTCCTCGAGCATGATGATGCGAACCGCGCGCTTATGGGTTCGAACATGCAACGTCAGGGTGTGCCACTTCTTCGCTCCGACTCGCCCTACATTGGCACTGGACTTGAGGAGAAGGCTGCTCGCGACTCACGCTCTGTGATCGTTTCCGAGGCTGATGGTATTGTTGCTGCTTCCTCTGCTGAATATATCATTACGACTAAAGATGGAAAGCTTCCCGTTTCGGAAGAGCGTTTTCTTTCGGAGCCGGAGACTATTAAATCGAATCCCGATAAAGGAACCTTCGTCTATCCTCTGCGTAAGTTTATGCGTTCGAACTCCGGTTCCTGCATCAACCAGAAGCCGCTCGTTAGGGCTGGCCAGAAGGTGAAGAACGGTGACATCATCGCGGACGGTCCTAATACTGAAGACGGTGAACTTGCGCTAGGAGCAAACGTTCTAGTGGCCTTCATGCCTTGGAATGGATACAATTTCGAGGATGCCATCGTGATCTCCGAACGCATGGTCAAGGACGATGTCTACACCTCGATTCATATTAGTGAGTTTGAGTGTGCCGCTCGTGACACCAAGCTAGGACCTGAAGAAATTACCCGCGACATTCCAAACGTCGGTGAAGAGGCTCTTAAGAATCTCGACCACGATGGAATAATTCGCATTGGAGCTGAGGTGAAGCCTGGCGATATTCTCGTCGGTAAGATCACTCCAAAGTCGGAAACCGAACTTGCTCCAGAGGAACGTCTACTCCGTGCGATCTTCGGTGAAAAAGCCGCTGACGTGAAAGACACATCACTGCGTGTTCCTTCCGGGTGCACCGGAATCGTTCAGGATATCCGCATTGCCACCCACGGAATGGCTCGCCGCAAGGAAATCGAAGGGGATCCCGCTAAGCTCAAGAAGCAGCTCAAAAAGATCAACGACGACTACAAGAAGAAGAAAGATCAGCTCACTGACCAACTTACTGAGAAGCTTTCTGACATCCTCCTTGGAGAGAAAATCCCTCTCGACGTTGTGAACGCGCAGTCTGGTGAAATTATCATCCCGGCAAATCGCAAGATCACCAAGACCCTGCTTCGTAAACTTGCTTCGGTTTATGATCATATTGAAATCGATCCTTCTCCGATCCGGAACAAAATCCTCGAGATTATTTCCAGCTTCGAAAGTCGGTTTGCTGAGCTTGATGGAGACCGGGAACGCCGGCTCGATCAGATCGAGAGTGGCGACGAAATTGATCCGGGTGTTGTGAAGGAAGTTAAGGTTTTTGTTGCTGCTAAGCGTAAGCTGAGCGTGGGTGACAAGATGGCGGGTCGCCACGGAAACAAAGGGGTGGTTTCGGTCATCGTGCCTGAAGAGGATATGCCTTATCTTTCCGACGGAACTCCTGTTGACATCTGCCTCAATCCACTTGGCGTGCCCTCACGAATGAATGTTGGTCAGGTTTTAGAAACCCACCTTGGTGTGGCGGCTAAAGCCTTAGGTTTCAAGGTTGCGACTCCGATTTTCGATGGTATTCCTGAGGCGAAAATCTGGGAATACATGTCCGAGGCCAAGAAGGTCGAAGGCTTCACTTGGATCGGTGATGGTAAAGATGGTTCTGTTGCCGGTAAGTCTACGCTTTACGACGGACGGACCGGAGAAGCGATTCATCAGCCCGTAGTGGTCGGCATTATTTACATGCTCAAGCTTGGGCACCTTGTCGCCGACAAGATCCACGCTCGTGCCGTTGGTCCTTACTCACTTGTTACCCAGCAGCCGCTTGGTGGTAAGGCCCAGTATGGTGGTCAGCGATTTGGAGAGATGGAGGTCTGGGCTCTTGAAGCATACGGCGCCGCTTATACTCTTCAGGAGCTTCTCACGGTGAAGTCAGACGATGTGCAGGGTAGAACCCGCATTTACGAGGCCATTGTGAAAGGAGATAACCATCTTGAAGCCGGAACTCCTGAGAGTTTCAACGTTCTCATCAAAGAGATGCAGTCACTCGGTCTCGATGTCCGACCCGGACGATCTGGGTCAGAACCAGGTGCCGCCGCTAGCGAAGACTTTTCCCTCGATGATCTTACCCTCTAAACCTCAACACAAAACCCTAACTACTACCTATAACCTATTATGAGTGTTGAAACCAATCTTCGCGAACTTTACGGAGTCGACCAAAAGCCAGACCCTTTCGATCAGGTCTCCATCACCGTTGCAAATCCTGAAACGATTCGTGGTTGGTCCCAAGGTGAGGTCCTCAATCCTGAGACCATCAACTACCGGACCTTTAAACCTGAAAAGGGAGGCCTCTTTTGTGAACGTATTTTCGGTCCGACCCGCGACTGGGAATGTGCTTGCGGAAAATACAAGCGAATCAAGCACAAGGGAACTGTCTGTGACCGTTGTGGTGTTGAAGTGACTCTAAGTCGCGTCCGTCGTGAGCGCATGGGACATATTGATCTTGCTGTTCCTGTTTCCCATATCTGGTTCTACAAGTGCATGCCTTCCCGTATCGGTCTCGTCCTTGATATGACCGCTCGTGAACTAGAGCGTGTCATTTACTACGAGGATTATCTCGTGACTGAACCTGGCAAAACTGCTCTTGAGCGTGGTCAGCTTCTTACCGAGACCGAACTTCGCGATGCCGAAGAAGACTATGGTGATGAGGCTTTCCGCGCCGGAATGGGTGCTGAAGCGATCCGTGATCTCTTGTGTCAGGTGAATCTTGAAGAGCTCATTGTTGAGTTGGAAGAGGCCATGGAAGCTACGCGCTCGAAGCAGAATCGTAAGAAGCTCGCCAAGCGCCTTAAGCTTTCTCGGGGTTTCCTACAGTCCAACTCGCGTCCTGAGTGGATGATTATGACAGTTCTTCCGGTCATTCCTCCCGACCTCCGACCTCTTGTTCCTCTGGAAGGTGGCCGCTTTGCGACCTCTGACCTAAACGACCTCTATCGTCGTGTCATTAATCGGAACAATCGTCTCCGGAACCTCATGCAGCTGAAGACTCCCGAGGTCATCATCCGCAACGAGAAGCGCATGCTCCAAGAGGCTGTTGATGCTCTCTTTGATAACGGTCGTCATGGCCGCGCCGTGACGGGTGCTGGAAACCGGGCGCTTAAGTCTCTTTCTGACATGCTCAAAGGTAAGGGTGGACGTTTCCGTCAGAACCTCCTTGGCAAACGCGTCGATTACTCTGGGCGTTCTGTGATCGTGATTGGGCCTGAACTTAAATTGAACCAGTGTGGTCTTCCTAAGAAGATGGCCCTGACTCTTTTCGAGCCTTTCATCATCCGCCGTCTGAAAGAACTTGGCTACTGCCACACTGTTCGTTCGGCTAAGAAAATGATCGACCGCAAAACCACCGAAGTTTGGGATATCCTTGCTGAGGTGACGAAAGGGCACCCGGTTATGCTTAACCGTGCTCCGACTCTTCACCGTCTCTCGATTCAGGCTTTTGAGCCCGTTCTTATTGAGGGATCTGCGATTCGTTTGCACCCACTTACTTGTGGTGCTTACAATGCTGACTTCGATGGTGACCAAATGGCGGTTCACGTTCCACTTTCAGTTGAGGCCCAGATGGAGACTCGCCAACTGATGCTTGCGACTAACAACATCTTCTCTCCTGCATCCGGACGTCCTGTAATCACTCCTTCTCAGGATATTATTTTGGGAACCTACTACCTCACTTGGGCAAAGGTTCGTACTCCGAAGGAAATTGAGAAGCAGGGTCATTTACCACTCTTCGAAAATACGACTGAGGTTGAATTTGCGATTGCCAATCGGAAATTGGACTATCACCAGTATATTCGCCTACGTAACCCAGATCATGGCAAAGATTCTGTCTTTGGTGACAAGGAAAGCTCGATCATCGAAACGACTCCAGGTCGTGTTCGCTTCAACGAGATCTGGCCTGATGGCGTTGGGTTCGTCAACAACAACGTAGGTAAGTCTCAGATTGGAGACATCATTTGGCGTTGTTACCAAGTTGCGGGAGGCAAGGCTACGGTGCAAACCATGGACCAGCTCAAAGAACTCGGATTCAAGGAAGCAACTCGTTCCGGTTGCTCGATTGGTATCGTCGACATGGTTATTCCAGAGGAGAAGCCAGCCGAGCTCAAGACAGCATACGCCGATGTTGAGACCGTCAATAAGCAGTATCGTAATGGTGTCATTACGAATGGCGAGCGCTACCAGAAAGTGGTCGATATTTGGACCCGTGCGGGTGACAATATTGCCAACGCTCTGTACCGTAAGCTCGAGTTCAACGAGGGTAAAGAGAAGGCAAACCCACTCTTCATGATGGTCGACTCCGGTGCTCGGGGTAATAAGAACCAGATTAAGCAGCTCTCGGGTATGCGTGGACTGATGGCTAAGCCGTCCGGTGAAATCATTGAGCGTCCGATCACCTCAAACTTCCGCGAAGGGCTTTCCGTGCTTGAGTATTTCATCTCTACCCACGGTGCTCGTAAAGGTCTTGCCGATACTGCACTCAAGACAGCTGACTCTGGATACATGACCCGTAAGTTGGTCGACGTTTCCCAGGATGTCATTATTACCGAGCCAGACTGTGGAACCGAGAAGGGGATTACCGTTCATGCGATTTATTCGGGTGACGAAGAAGCCGCGTCTCTCCAGTCCCGCATTTATGGCCGGACTTCTTGCGAAACTATCAAGGACCCTGTTTCCGGAGACATCATCGTCAAGAAAGGGAGTCTCATGGACGAGACAACCTCAATTGCAGTTGAGAATGTTGGTCATGAGCGCCTTAAGATTCGGAGTCCGCTCACTTGTGAGTCGGAGCGTGGATGTTGTCAGTCTTGTTACGGTCTCAATCTTGCTACCGGTAAGCTTGGGAAGATTGGTGAAGCTGTCGGTATTATTGCTGCTCAGTCTATTGGTGAGCCGGGAACCCAGCTCACCATGCGAACCTTCCACTCCGGTGGTGTTGCGCTTGGTGCCACCAAGCAACCTGAAGTCAAAGCTAAGAACAAGGGCGTTGCCTACTATAAGGATCTACGCACCGTGGAAGATGTCGATGGTAACTTCGTGGTCCTCAACAAGAACGGTTCACTTTCCGTTCGTGATAAGGATGGCCTTGAACTTGAGTCCTACAATGTTGTCATTGGATCGGTGATTTCGGTTGCTGACGGCGGAGACGTGAAGAAGAACCAGTCAATTTTGACTTGGGACCCTCACTCAGTCCCCATTATTGCTGAGTCTGGCGGTAAGATTGAATTCCGCGACATGATCACGGGGATTACTATTCAGTCCGAGACCGACAAGGCTACCGGCAAGAAAGGTTTGACCGTGACCGAGCACAAGGAAGATTTGCACCCGCAGATCGTGATCGTTGATCCAAAGAGCAAGGATGTTCTCAGCAGTTACTCTATCCCGGTTGGAGCTCACCTTTCTGTCAAAGAAGGCGCCAAGATTCAGGGGGGTGTGCAACTCGCTCGAACCCCACGTAAAATTGCTAAGACTGGTGACATTACTGGTGGTCTACCACGAGTCGCGGAACTTTTCGAAGCTCGTCGTCCGAAAGACGCCTGCGTGATTGCGAAGCTTGATGGTGAGATCTCCTTTGGAGGCACCGTTCGCGGCAAGCGTAAGGTTATTGTTACTCACACTGAGTCCGGTGAAACCGCCGATCATCTTGTCCCAATGGGTAAGCACATGATCGTTGGTGAAGGTGACATGGTTGTTCGTGGCGATCAAATTACCGAAGGTCCTGTGGCTCCCGAAGATCTCCTTGAGGCTTGCGGCCCCCAGGCTCTGCAGGAGCACCTCAATAACGAGGTCCAGACGGTTTATCGCTCTCAGGGTGTTGAGATTAATGACAAGCACATTGAGATCATCATTCGTCAGATGCTTCGCAAGGTGAAGATCTCCGAGCCAGGGGACACAGAGTTCCTTTGGGGTGACCAGATTGAGAAGACAACCTTCAATGCCGAAAATAAACGTGTCGCAGCTGAAGGTGGTAAACCTGCCGAAGCTGAACCTGTTCTTCTCGGGATTACCAAGGCCTCAATTGAGACCGAATCCTTCATCTCTGCAGCCTCTTTCCAGGATACTACCCGTGTCTTAACCGACGCTGCAACTCTTGGAAAAGTGGACACTCTCCGCGGCTTTAAAGAGAACGTGATTCTTGGACATCTTATTCCTGCTGGAACCGGCTTTCCGATCCACAAGAATTCAGATTTTGAGATGACCGTTGAAGAGCCAGAGCCAGTTGTCGAAAAGCCCGAGGGCGAAGACGGTGAAGCTCTGCCTGAAGGTGAGGCTCCCAAAGTGGAAGCCGCCGGCGAATAATCTCTAAGTAGAGTCTAAAAATTCAAAACCCCGATCTGCGAGAGCTGATGGGGGTTTTTTAGGCCATGATTTTTAGCCATTTATTCGAATCATTTCCTTTTGAGATAAGCTTCAAGCAGTGTCTTTGAAGGGTCGACACTTGGGCCTTTAACGTCGCAGCTTACGGTCGTGGAGTGGTTCTCCTTTTGGTGGGCGGATAGGGACTTCTAAAGCTCCTGAAGCTTGAAGCTCGGAGAAGAGCTGTTTCTTAAGAGCTTCTTTTCTTTTGGCGAAGGCAGGAACGTCGATGAGATTATGGCGCTCTTGAGGATCAGTTTTTAAATCATAAAGGCCATTCTTATCCCAAAGACCGTGGTAGTAGATAAATTTGTAGCGGTCGGTTCTGATAGCGAAGAGCGTGGGAGTAGCTGGGAAATTCCACTCCCAGTGATATTCATAAAGAAGATGATCTCTCCACGGTTTGTCGGATCCGCTTTCATCGAGAAGGTGTTTGAAGGAAAATCCGTCGAAGGGTGGGGTGTTGCTGGGTTTTTTAATTCCGGCAAATTCCAAAAGTGTTGGAGCGAGATCGATGTTGAGTATTATCTCTTCTATTTTAGTGCCAGCTTCGATTTGTCCGGGAGCATAGGCCAGAAGGGGGACGCGGATCGAGTGTTCGAAGGCATCGCGTTTGTCGTAAAATCCATGTTCACCAAGGTGGAATCCATTGTCACCTAGGTATAGGACAATGGTATTTTTAGAGAGACCAGATTCGTCGAGATGGTTGAGAATACGGCCTACGTTCTCATCGAGTCCGTGAACGGTTTCGCAAAATCTCCAATAAAGATCATCGAAAGAAGGGACAGGGTCCTTATCGAAGGCTCCAGTTTCCATGTGGTCGACCCCGTGAATGCCATAGCGTCTTTCGCGGATCCAGCGTGACTGGGTGGCGTAGTTTTCTTCAGAATTCGCCATTGTTTCGGGGTAATCGATTTTTTTCCCCTGATATTTTCCATGGTGGCGCTTAGCGGGTTGGAAAGGGTAGTGGACGGACTTAAAGGCAAGGTGCATCATAAAGGGTGCCTCTTTATCACCGCGATCGCTATTGAGCCACGCGATCGCCTGATCAGTGAGGCGATCGGCAGTGTAGCCCTTTTGTTCATGACGCTCTCCGTTGATATTAAGGGTTTGATCAAAGTAGGAGCCTTGTCCTTGGAAAGAGACCCAGTGGTGGAAGCCTTTGCGAGGCTCATCATTGTCGTGGCCCATATGCCACTTGCCGATCATGGCAGTACGATAGCCTGACGTTTGGAGGTATTCTGGATAGAAGCGGGTCCCTTCAGGAACGGAGCGCTGATTATCAATAACGCGGTGATGGTGCATGTATTGTCCAGTTAGAATAGAGGCGCGACTTGGGGAGCAGAGCGAGGTGGTTACAAAGGCGTTTTTCAGATGTGCACCTTCTTTAGCCATTCGATCTAAGTTGGGAGTTTCGAGGAAATCTGGAGATTCAGGGTGGCAGGAGAGAAAATCGTAACGATGGTCGTCGGCGAGGATGACGATGATGTTGGGTTTTTCAGAAGCCAGCACTGTGCTAACAAAGATTGGCAGAAGAAGACGGAGCATGAGACGAGGGTCGGGGATTACTGCGACCATTGCAATTAGGAATGGGCCAAGACTAGAGGTAAAACGAAACTGGTATTTTAGACTTCCGGTCGTTAGATCAGAAGTATGAAAGACGGTCAGCAAATACCGCCCGCCACTAATTCGAAGCCACATCTTCCAGTTGGGTCTCTTGCATCGCCTCCCGGAGGTCACAAAAACCCCCTAATTCTAATTGCAGTCCTGTTGCTTTTGATTGGAGGCGGCATCTTTGTTGGCTCGATAATAGGCGGGAGCGAAGAGGAGATGAATACGGGAGAGAAGAAGGTCGAGGCTCCCAAGCTGAAGCCCCGACCTCAGCCTCGCAAAAAGGAAGAGACCACCGAGCGGCCAGATCGAGAAACCGAGATGGTAGAGCTTTCTTTAGAAAATCGTGGCGATTTTCGTGATAATATAGGTAAGTGGGTGAGGCTTCAAGGGAAGGTGAAAACCGGCAATGAAGACGGTGTTCTAGAGTTTGAAGAGCCAGCAGGAATGAGTGGGCAACTAGTGAGGGGGTCCGCTGCTCATTTGTCCGGCCAGATTGTCAAAGTCATCGGGTGGATGGTCTCGGAGGAGGAAATTCAAATTGAAGGAATCTTTGAGATTACTACGATTGATCCAATGGACTTACTCCCTAAGAAAGATGTCTACACCACGGCTGATGCAGAGCAATTGATAGCTCTGAGAAACACACGAGCGAGTTTCAAAGGCAAGGTGAAGAATATAAGGGTATCCGCTGATGAGAAAAGTCTACATCTTGTTTTTGAAGGGGAAAGTCATGAGTTTATTGGGAGCGGAGATATTAAGAAGCTGAAGGAGGTAGAGGTCACCGAGGAGATTCTCAAGGAGCTGATCGGTAAAACAATCAAGTTGAAGGGTAAGCTGGGCTATAAAAAGCAGGAGAAAAAGGATCGCATCTTTATCAATTTCAACGACAAGGATGCATACGAAGTTGTCGACTAAAGCGCATTCGCGAGAAAGGGTGCAGTGGCCGAATGGTCGACCTTGGAGACCTGTTCTGGTGTTCCTTGGGCAACGATCGTGCCGCCGTTTGGCCCGGCTTCGGGTCCGAGATCTATAATGTAGTCGGCTTCTGCAGCTAAGTCCATGTGGTGCTCGATCACAACGACGGTATGGCCTTCATCGACGAGCCGGTGCAGCACGTCGGTGAGTCGGGCAACGTCCTGTTGGTGAAGTCCGATTGTAGGCTCTTCGATAAGATAGAGATTTGTATTAATCGGTCCTAAATCAGTGATCTTTGGGCGGCCTTTAGTGAGCTGGGTTACAAGTTTGAGGCGTTGCGCTTCTCCCCCGGATACGGTGGGCGAAGGTTGACCGAGAGTAAGGTAGCCAAGCCCTGTTTCGGATAGAAGTTGAAGTGGTTTCTGAAGCTTCGGATGCGCAGAAAAGAAGTCGGCTGCGGCTTTGATGTTAAGGTTTAGAACATCGCCGATCGTAAGACCATTGTAGCGAATTTCTAAGGTGGCTGGATTATAGCGATCCCCCATGCAACTTTCACAATCAATCCAAGTCGTCGGAAGGAAATCCATTTCTAGTTTTATACGGCCATTACCTTTGCACTCAGGGCACTGTCCTTCCTTGTTATTAAACGAAAACCGGGAAGCAGTATAGCCGCGCATACGTGATTCGGGAAGCTGTGCAAAGAGCGCACGGATGTGATCAAATAGCTTCACATAAGTAGCAGGACAGGAACGTGAGGTTTTGCCAATAGGAGACTGATCTACCTCGTAGCGATATTTGAAAACATCAAAGCCAGTTGCGGACTTGAATGGAGTCTCTTTGACTTTTTTTTCGCAAGCGATACTCAAGCATCCTCGCATGAGTGACGATTTTCCGGATCCAGAAACCCCGGTTAAAACGGTGAGACGCCCTATTGGAATTTGGACGTCGACGTCCTTTAGGTTGTTGAGGTTACAACCCTTCAATTTCAGCCAACTTTTTTGAGCACGAATTGCGGGGATCTTTCTACGCTTTCCTCGAGATGGGTGAATGAGGGGATTCCTAATCGCCTGCAGCGTTGGTGATTGTGAATGTGTTTCTAGAGCGTTTTTTTGGTTTAGCTCAGTCCTTGTCAGGGAGGCTACGATTTCGCCGCCTTCAACTCCTGCGCCAGGGCCAAGGTCAATCAGATGGGTTGCCGCCTTAATCGTGTCCTCATCGTGCTCGACAAGAAGAAGCGAGTTTCCCTTTTTCTTGAGGGCTTGAAGAGTTCCTAGGAGAGCATTATTGTCACGAGGATGTAGTCCGATGGTTGGTTCATCTAGAATGTAGAGAACTCCCTGTAAATTGGATCCAAGTTGAGCAGCAAGGCGGATACGCTGAGACTCGCCGCCGGATAGGGTGGTGGCGGATCGATCGAGTTGAAGGTAGCCTAGTCCAACTTGGTCGAGGAATTGAAGCCGCTGAATAATTTCAGGAAGAATGTCACGTGAGATAGCAAGATCACGACCTTCAAATTTAAAGGCAGCAATCGTTTTGCTAGCTTCTTGAACATTAAGTAAGGATAGGGCTGGTAGTGATTGACCCTCGATGAAGACGTGACGTGAGTTCTCCCGAATTCTCGCGCCATGGCAATCGGGACAAGCACGAAACTCGCCGGGGTTAGCTTTCGCGGCAAGTTTCTCTTCGTGAATTTCTGCCTCTGCTTCAGAGTTGAACCCTTTTACGTCAAATCGGCTATTAGTGATGTGGCCATAGCCTCGGCAGGTTTGGCACCAACCTCTCGGTGAGTTGAATGAAAAGTGATGTGGGTCAAGTTCCTCGAATGATTCTCCGGTGACAGGTGATACCCTTACGGTTGAGAAGGTTTGAAGATGACCCTTTTTGGTGAGGGCTTTGAAGGTGCCCTTTCCATATTGGAGGGCGATGGAGAGTGCTTCAGACGTCTTTTTTAGGGCTTGTTTACTTGTGACTTGAGCAACGACGAAATCGATGTCGTGAGCCTTGTGGCGAGCGAGTGGTTGGAATTCTTTAGTATTGATGAGTTCGCCATCAATGAGCATTTCTTCGAAGCCAGCCTTCTCAGCAGCGAGGGCGTATTCCTTGTGGAAGCCTTTACGGGCTCTCAAAACGGGTGAAAGGAGTCGGAGTGATTTCTCCTTCTTTAGTAGCTTGCCCAACTGATCGCCGATGGCTTCGGGTGTCTGAGATATGACAGGTTCACCGGACTGAGGGCAATGCTGGATACCAAGCTTTGCATAAAGTAAACGGAGGAAGTGGTAGGCTTCAGTGACTGTACCAACTGTTGATTTTCCGCCGCCACGCGAGATTCGTTGCTCGATCGCTACGGTTGGCGGAAGCCCTGTGATTAGGTCTAGGTCAGGCTTTTCGAGTTGGCTAGCGAACTGCCTCGCGTAAGGCGACATGGAATCGAGAAAGCGGCGCTGGCCCTCAGCAAAGATGACGTCGAAGGCGAGAGTGGATTTCCCAGAACCACTTAACCCTGAAATGACCACAAATTCATTGTGGGGAATTATAGCGTCAATGTTCTTGAGATTATGGTGACGTAGACCGTGAATAGATATTTCACGTTTTGCAATAGACCTATTATTTGAGGGCCGCTTTTTTTCTGGTTTGACCGGGACTGAGATGGCGAGGCCAGTGTGTGTTTTCTTTTTTGCGAGTTGCTTTGGGCTTCCTTCGAAAACGATTTGGCCACCGTTGAGGCCGGCTTCTGGCCCAATTTCGACGACATGATCGGCATTCTTAATGACGTCGGGTTGGTGCTCGATGACAAGGAGAGAGTAGCCGACGTCGACGAGGCGGTGGAAGACGGTGAGAAGTTTCTCGATGTCGCTGAAATGAAGTCCGGTCGTGGGCTCATCTAGGATGAGCAAGGTGTTGACGCTACCGCTAGTGGAAGTCAGAAGGCGGCAGAGTTTTAGGCGTTGTGCCTCGCCGCCGGAGAGCGTGTTGAGAGGTTGACCGAGGCGGAGATAGCCGAGACCGGTTTCCACTAAGGGCTGAAGCGCCTTACGTGTCTTAGAAAGAAGGAGGTTCTCTTTATTGGTAAGGCCTTCAATTTCCTCCAGGAATGCCATGGCTTCTGAAGCGGTTAACCGGAGAAAATCGACGACGGACTTTTCATGGTAGCGATAAGATTCGGCGGTCCTTGTGAAGCGGGTGCCGTTACATTCGGAGCAGGTCAGGTAAAGATCGGAAAGGAACTGCATCTCGACTTTCTCAAAACCATTTCCGGAGCAGCGTTGGCATCGTCCAGGGCCAGAATTAAAGGAAAAATATCCAGGAGTAAGGTGGTCTGCTCTCGCTGAAGAGGTAAGTGAGAGAAGTTGGCGAATATGCTCGAAGGCACCCAGTAGAACAGCGGGGGTTGAACGAGGGGTGCGGGAAAGAGGGGACTGATCGATAAGTTCTACGCCCCGGAGTTCGTCAATGCCTGTGATTTTGGCTGGAGCAGGCTCATTATCGATGGAGAGTCCAAAATGTCGGGCGAGGTTGTTATAGATGATAGGGTGAGCAAGGGTGGATTTCCCCGAGCCTGAGACTCCAGTCAGACAGCTGAATACGCCGAGAGGAAGATCGAGTGACAGGTTGGAAATATTATTTGCTGAGGCCTCTTCGATTGAAAGATGGGCCCGCGGCTTCCTCAATTTGCTGGGAATAGGAATTGATTGCTCTCCGGAGAGATACTGAAGGGTGAGCGACCTCTTTTTTGAATTAGTTTTAGCTGGTCCCTGATAAGTGATTTCTCCTCCGTGTTCACCCGCTTCAGGTCCCATGTCGATGAGTTGATCTGCTTGGTGCATCACAGCTTCGTCATGTTCAACTACGACCAAAGTATTGCCCTTGTCACGGAGGTTGTGCATGACTCTGGTCAGACGATGGATGTCACGGTGATGAAGTCCGACGGTCGGTTCATCGAGAACGAAGAGGGTTTGGGTAAGTGCTGACCCTAGACAGGTGGTGAGGTTGACGCGGGCGATTTCACCTCCTGAAAGGGTTCTCGCTTGGCGATCGAGGGAAAGATATCCGAGACCAACCTCGCAAAGGTAATTCAGACGTGAGGTGATCTCGTGTAAGACCAAACCAGTTGTTTTGTCGAGAGGTGCATGTGAAGTGGCAATCCCTTCAAAGAAAAAGAGGAGTTGGTCGAGCGGGATGTGCCAGAGCTCAGGAAGGGTTTTTCCAAGAATCTTAAAGTGAAGGGCATCGGGTTGAAGTCGGGTTCCTTGGCAATCGGGACATTCGGTGTAGGCTCGATATCGAGAAAGGAAGATACGGACGTGCATCTTGTATGCTTTTGTTTCTAACCAGTCGAAGAAGCCCTGAATCCCATACCACCGATTTTCTTGCCAAAGTGCCTCGGATTGCTCAAGAGATGAGAGGGGTGATTTGTTACTACGTTCACCATATTTGACCCAACGCTGTTGTTCTGAATCGAGCTCGTTCCACCGCAGGTTTGGATTGATTCCGGCCTCTTTACAGCTTTTGAGGAGGTCGCGCTGGCAATCTTCGCCCCGTTCACCTTGAAATGGTTTGATGGCCCCTTTGCGCAGCGAAATAAGATGGTTTGGAATTGCTTTATCGAGATCGATGCCGATGACTTTTCCAAAGCCACGACAGTTGTTGCAGGCACCGAGAGGCGAGTTAAAAGAGAAGAGTGAGGAGGTGGGCTTGACTAGAGGAGCCCAGCTAGTGGTGAAGGTTTTTATGGTTCCTTCAGCACTTGAGATCGCGGCGGCTCCCTTGCCCAAGCTGAGGGCCTGCTCGAAGGATTCGGTCAGTCGGGATTTGTTGCGAGTCGTGACCTTGAGTCTGTCTTGAATTATCAATACCTCCCGCGGGAGTTTTTTGAGTGAGGGAGCGGAATCGGTCCGGATGACTTTATGACCAAGAAAAATACGGAGATAGCCCTGCGAGTTTAGGAAAGGAAAGAGATCATCGGGTGTGGTATCCGATGGGACGGGGATGGGGAAAAGGACGAGAATGTTCTCGTCTTGGTGATTTGAAGTGACCCATTCGAGAATCGATTTGGGGTTGTCGGGGCGTACTTCCTCTCCTGTTTCGGGATGGAATCCTTTGGCAAGTCTTGGGTAGAGCAGTTTGAGATAGTCGTTGATCTCTGTGAGGGTCCCAACAGTAGATCGGGTCGTGCGAATCGTATTTTTCTGTTCGATTGCGATAGCGGGGGGAATGCCATCAATGCGGTCAACTTCCGGCTTGTCCATTCGGTCAAAAAACTGGCGAACATAAGGCGAGAAAGTTTCGACATAGCGTCGTTGACCTTCGGCGTAGAGAGTGTGGAAGGCTAGAGATGATTTGCCGGAACCTGACGGTCCGGTGATGACCGTGAGCTTTCCGATTGGAATCTCAAGATCAAGATTCTTTAAATTATGCTGACGAGCGCCACGAATTTTAATGGCGCTTTCTGCGGAATTAAGGTCAGCTTTTTTTGGCACGCGGAAAGTTAGCGTGGGAGAAGAGGGGCGCAAGCAGGGGGAGGAATTTATTCGTTATCGTCTTCCTCTGTAGGTTCAACCGGAAGAGGGACTTTTTCCTCATCCATGATCTTCTCAAAGCGGTCCTCGTTGTCAGTCGTGACTTTGTTTTCGAGGATGAAAATCTTCCCTTTAGCGACTTCACCCTTTTTTAGGACGGAGTTGGCAGTCTTGGTGAGGAGATCCAAATAATCCTGCATGGCTTCATCAAATTGGTCCTCGTATTCTTCCTCAAGAGCTTTGGCTTCCTCTTTGGCTTCCTTGAGCTTTCGCTTCAGGCGCCCGGGGTATGCATCAGCTAGGCTATCGGGGAGCTCTTTTCTTTCCAGATACCCTTCGTATTGTTCGATCAAGTCCTCCTTAATATCTTCACCAAGGGGGTAAGATTTAATGGAGCTTATTAAGTCTTTGAGAAAACCTTCTACGACTCCGTCGTATTTCTTACGAAACCTATCGTAGTCTCGGCCATGACGATATCGGATCTTATCACGGATTTTTTCAAGTGCGGCGAGAAGGTCATCTTCTCCTTTTCCACTTACAGATGCTCTGGGCATGTTGCGAAGTGCCGGAACTGACCATTCAATAAGAAAATGGTTGGTGTTGGTTCCGTTCTTATCTTCATCATTGGCCCCCAAAGAAGTCCCTTTTTTCTTAAGGACGAGGTAGTTTTCGTCCTTCCCAGAGTTATCGGGTTGGTCTTCAAGCCAGGTGATGAATGTGAAGGCTTCGCCGGTTACAAACTTCCAAATTTCTTGAAGATTTTCGTCGCGTTTTCCTCCGATCCAACAACTTCCAGGATCGTCGAGGGCGGCCTTAAGGCTGAGCGCCATGAAAGATGCCTCCTTTTCGTTGGAAGGAACCGCGAGGTGTCCCCCGGCGTTTGAGGCGATAAGTGAACCTTGTTCCCAGCTAACGGCGTCTTTCACGAGAAGGAATCTTGAACCACCGATGTTATAAGTCCCGGAAGGGAAGATCGGGGTGCGCTTGTTTTTCAATGCCTCTCCAGTGCGAGCAAGTTGAGAGGTAAGCGAAGCGGATGTGCTTCCATCAAGGCACCATTCCAGAAGGGCAGGGAATTTTTGGAGTCTGTGGTGATCCTCCAAATTTGGAGCGCTAGACGAGATCGCTCCAAAGTCTTCACCATTTGGATTGTCGGTGATTCGGTTGTCGGGAGATTTGTCTACCCAGACTTTCGCATCGACGGCTGAGCCGTCGCTCCAGAACCATTTCCCCTCGAATCCTGAATCAGAGGCTCCCGTCCAGACGGGGCTGGTACTTTCGAAATTTTCGTGGAACCAAGCAAGATCAGCAGAGGTAGGGAGGAGGGTGAGATGAGCACCATGACGGTTGGCAAAGTTGTTAGCCTCGTCCCAAGTCATATTTTGTTTTAGGAGGAAATAGGCCGATTTCTCGCGCTTGATGGTGCCGATTGGGAATTCATCTCGCAAACCGTCGACAAGAAGCTGGGAGAGCCGGTCTAAGGACTCCAAGGGGGTTTCCGCAGCTTTCGGAGGGACCACGACTTTTGGTTTGGGCTTGGCTGGCTTTTCTTTGTCAGCCATTTCTCCACCGTTTCCGAGTTGCTTCTTTTCTGGACGATCCTTTGGTTTGGGTGCTGGCTTCAACTCGGCCCTCTCTTTAGGGATGCTGGACTGAGTCGTTTCGTCCCCATTTCCAAAAACATAAAATGCAACAGCTCCACCACCTAGAAGGAGAAGAAAAATAACGACAAAAGAGGCGATTCCGGATTTCTCTTTGCTACTACTTAGAACAACGTTGCTGCCAGAGTTCAGGGTTGGGGAAGCGGCTGGCGTAGTTGCGAATTGAGGTCCCCCAAGCTTTGGAATGAGGTTGTCGAGGTCGTCTGCAAGGTCGCCAACGTCCGAATAACGGAGGGTAGGATTCGCGTTCGTTGCTTTCTTGAGAATGTTGTCAATCCGAGGATCTATCCCAGTTGTCATGCTGTGGCTATCTGCTTCGGGATGACGTCCACAGAGTAGTTCATACAGTAATGCTCCTACAGAGAAGATATCAGAGCGTTGGTCGACCTCTGTTCCATTCTGAAAAATCTCTGGAGCGGTGTAACCCGGAGTGCCGAATACGAGGCCCTCGCCTTCTCCTCTTCCAACGGGGTGGGCGAGTCCGAAATCGCCAATTTTGGGCTTGGCATCGGCATCAAGGAGGATGTTAGCGGGCTTGATGTCACGGTGAATGATTCCGCCTTGGTGGGCGTGGGCCAGGCCACGGGAAATGGTGGAGACCATTTCAAGAGCAACAGCAGGGTCGATTGCCCTGTTGTGGGCTGAGTAGTAGAGAGCCTTCCCGTGAACGAATTCCATCACGATGTAGAGCATTCCATCGATATCACCGAAATCGTAAACGGAGATGAGATTTGGATGATTCAGCCGGGCCATAGCTTTGGCCTCTGCTTCAAAGGATGATCTAAACTGTGGGTCGTCACCGAACTCGCGCGGGAGGATCTTAATAGCAACCGACCGATCTAGAGATTTTTGGCGCGCCTTATAAACGGCCCCCATTCCACCTTGTGCGATAAAAGCCTCCAGCTCATAGGCCGGGAAAAGGGGCCCAAGCTCCTCTAGCGTTGGTGCCACAAATTCGGTGGGATTCGATTCGTCTTCGGCCATGATGCGTTCGTTTAACAGTTGGTATGGGGAAGGAACCCAAAGTTGGTGTAAAACACCTTTCGACTTATGTTAGATCCGAATCCCAAAAAATCATTATAAAATTTCGGCAATTTGAACCGCGTTCAGAGCGGCCCCTTTTTTAATCTGATCGCCAACGACCCAGAGGGCGAGGGCGTTTGGCAGGACTTGATCCTTCCTGATCCGTCCAACTTCGCAGTCGTCATTACCCGTTGTCCCCAGTGGGACGGGGTAGACGGCCTGTTGGGGGTCGTCTACTAATCGGATCCCTCGCCTTCCTTCAAAGCTTTTTCGGGCATCTTCAACCGAAGGATCTTTTTCAAAAATGGCCGTAATGGATATGGAGTGAGAGCGGATGACAGGAACCCGAACACAAGTGCAGGTGACTTTGAGTTCAGGGATCGCAAGAATCTTTCGGCTTTCATGGAGCATTTTTTGCTCCTCTTTGGTGTAGCCAGTTTCTTGGAAGACATCGACGTGTGGTATTACGTTGTGGGCAATTTGGTGAGGGTAAACACTTGTTTTTACGGGCTTGCCAGCAACGAGAGCCTTAATTTGCTCTTCCAATTCGATGATCCCCTGAGCGCCGCTTCCCGAGACTGCTTGATAGGTTGAGGCAATGATTCCCTTCAAACCAAAGGCCTGATGCAGGGGGGCAAGTCCCATTAAAGTGATGATGGTAGAGCAATTCGGGTTTGCGATGATATTGCGGGGGGGATTAAGAGCTTCTTTCCCGTTGATCTCGGGCAGGATTAGGGGGACGTCAGGATCCATCCTAAAGGCTGATGAGTTGTCGATCACGATACATCCAGTATTTGCTGCGATGGGGGCAAATTCTTTTGAAATACTACCGCCAGCTGAAAAAAGAGCGATGTCGATTCCGTGGAACGATTCCGGCGTTAATTCTTCCACCGTGAGCTCCTTTCCTCGAAACTCCAGTGGTTTGCCTGCAGAGCGAGCTGAGGCAAGCAAGGTGATTTTAGATAGGGGAAAGTTACGCTCTTCAAGGCAGTTGAGCATTTCCCGGCCGACTGCGCCGGTCGCACCGACGATTGCTACATGAGGCTTTTTATTCATGAAAGAGCCGAGAAGTTATCGAGGTTTTTGAGTGATGCAATCCCAGTTTTAGTTGTGATTTTAGAGGGGTCTTACCGAAAAAGGTTAGAAAAGATCACTTAACTACTTGCATGCCTTAGTGAGGTTATTATCCTTCGACCAACTCGGAGCGGTAGCTGCAACTCAGTAGCCGGACCTGATTCCAGGAAAATTCTAGATTTTTTCCGCGCAAAGAACCCAATAACAAAAAGAAAAAACAATGAAAATTGCTACTATCCTCGGCCTGATCGCAGCTCTTGCTGGCTTCTCCCTCACTTCTTGCAGTGTTCTCCCAGCAGAAGCACCAGCAGCTCCTACTCCTATCGTTATCCCTGATAAGTAATCTCGTCAGCCAAAAGAGAGGTTTGAGCCGATGTTAATCCCTGTATGGGGTGGTCGGCTCAAAACCTCATTTCCCATTCTAAAAATATGAAAGTTGTTAAATTTTTTGCAGTTGCTTCATTTGCAGTTGCTTCTCTTGGTCTTAGCTCCTGCGGTTGCTGTTCTGGTGAAGCCCCGCTTCCTTCACTTCGTCGGCTTCCTAGTTTCAAGGACATTCCTGTGGGACAAGACGCTCCGGCTGCCAAGGAAGCTGCTCCGGCTGAGCAGACTGCTGAAGTGCCCGTTCAGGCGGAGAAGTAAGTCTCGAGTCTACTCGATATCTCAAGAGAGCCAGGGTGCTGCCCATGGCTCTTTTTTTATTCAGCTTAGGCTAGGATTGGCTTTATGACATGCCCTTCAACATCTGTAAGTCGATAGTGACGCCCCTGAAATCGATAAGTTAGCTTTTCGTGATTGATTCCGAGGAGGTGGAGTAGGGTCGCCTGAAAATCGTGAACGTGAACAGGGTTGTTGGCAACGTTGAACCCGATATCATCTGATTCTCCATAGGTAATCCCGGGCTTCACTCCACCACCAGCCATCCAAATGGTAAAGGCATAGGGGTGATGATCTCGGCCCCACCGAGAACGGTTGTCAAAATTTCCCTGAAGGAAGGGCGTACGGCCGAATTCGCCTCCCCAAATTACGAGAGTTTCGTCGAGAAGCCCTCGTCGCTTCAAATCTTGAACGAGAGCTGCAGAGGGTTGATCTGTGTCACGGCACTGATTGTAAAGTTCGGTGGTTAGAGAATTATGCTGGTCCCAACCAGCGTGCATTAATTGAACATAGCGGGTCCCTCGTTCGAGGAGTCGCCGGGTTAGCAGGCAATTACGTGCAAAACTCCCAGGCTCGTGAACTTGGGGACCGTAGAGATCGAGAGTCGATTTTGACTCACCGGAAATATCGGCTAATTCCGGGACGCTTGTTTGCATGCGATAAGCCATTTCATACTGGGAGATACGAGTTTGAATCTCGGGATCACCGACAGTGTCATATTTACGCTGATTCAAATCTGCGATTCCATCGAGCATTTGGCGTCGAAGTTGAGGGCTAATTCCAGTCGGATTATTAAGGTAGAGAACAGGGCTGCCTCCAGCGCGGAGCTTTACGCCCTGGTGGCGCGAGGGGAGAAACCCGGAAGACCAATACGAGTCGTAGAATATTTGGCCACAGCTCGTCCCTTTGGATACCGAGGTCATAACCACAAAGGTTGGAAGGTTTTCGTTCATCGATCCCAGACCATAAGAAAGCCATGATCCTAGGGTAGGCCGTGAGGGGAGTTGAAATCCGGAGAGGAAAAAGTTGATCGCCGGTGCATGGTTTACCTGCTGAGTATGCATGCTCTTGATGAAGCAAAGATCATCGGCGATTTTGGCGGTGTGAGGCATAAATGCGCTGACCGTGGCGCCGGATTCACCGTGCTTTTTAAAAGGTTCGACAGGCGCCAATAATCGACGCTTGTCCGCGGCGGCGGACATGGTCGAAAAGCGTTTCCCTTTCATATAGGATTCAGGAACTTTTTCACCGTGGAGTTTAGCGAGTTTGGGTTTGTGATCAAACAGCTCTAGATGACTTGGTGCCCCATTTTGGAAAAGATAAACGACGCGCTTCGCCTTTGGTGCAATTGCTTGGGCCGCTTTAAGGATACGGTCTTCTGAGGCCGAGGCGTTATTATTTAGGAGGTGAATGAGAGCTGGGATGCCCAGTCCTGTTGCAGCTTTTCCGAAGAAGTGGCGACGATTCGAGAGGATTTGAGATTCAAAAATCGGATTCATGGCTATTCCTTGGTGAGAGCTTCATCCGTGTTAAGAAGCGAGAGAATGGTTGAGGTGAGCGAGGCTTGTTCAAGAGGTTTCATTTGATCTGTGATAGCAAGCTCTCCGATCGAAAGTAGTGCGGTTGCTTCCGTGGGATTTTGTTTGTAATGAGTGCGAGACGCTTCATGCATGCGCTTGACAACTATGAACTCTTCTTTGCTCGGGTCACGAGCGAAGATTAATTTAAAAGCGGTTTTAAGGATAGAGTCTGGGCCGATTTCGTGAGCCCGGTAGGCAATTCCACGCGCCGCTTCGAGATAAAGTGGGTCATTCAAAGTTGCCAAGGCGTGAAGGGGAGAGTTTGTATTGTAGGTGCCGACTTCACAGCTCTCGCGCTTAGCATTGTCGAAAATCATGGGTGGTGCTGAGATTCGGCGCCAGAAGGTGTAAAGGGTGCGTCTTCTCAAATTGTCGCCGGTATCCGGAGTATATTTCTTTTTACCAAAGGTCACCTCAGACCAAAGACCCTGTGGTTGCCAGGGCTTGACTGGAGTTCCTCCGAGCTGTCGGATAAGCCGTCCGGAAAGAGCGAGTGCCTGATCCCGTATCATCCAAGAAGGGAGGCGGTAGCGGGGAGCCCGCGCAAGGAGCCTGTTTTCGGGGTCTCGTTCAAGAGCAAGGGAATCGACCTTCGAGGATTGTTGGTAGACTTCGCTGGTCACAATAGTTTTGATTAGCTTTTTGAAATCCCAACCAGATTGAATGAAATCGGCGGATAACCAGTCGAGGAGTTTGGGGTGAATCGGAATCTCTGATTGCACACCAAGATCTTCTGGCGATTTAATCAGGCCGATACCAAAAAGTTCCTGCCAGATCCGGTTAACTGTGACTCTTGAGGTGAGGGGGTGATCTGGCGAAACCAACCAACGGGCCAGGTCGAGGCGGTCGTGACTTTCTTTTTCCGGTAGTGGGGGCAGTAGCTCAGGAGTCCTTGCTTCAACCTCTTTTCCCTGCGCTTGATAAGAACCAACTGCCAAAATGTGGGTTTTTCTCCTATCCTTACGATCTTCCATTACCATAACGCGCGGAGCTCCTTTCCTAATGGTGCTAATTTGGGCTTCTAGGGAGGTGATGTCAGTGGATAGATTTTGGTAGGCACTGCGAGTTGCAAGGAATGCCGTGGTGAGTCTTCGATCCTGCTCCTGGCTACGTTCGCTAGGTTCTATTGTGAGTAGTTGTATAATACTTTGGTCATCTTTCTCGAGTGAAGGCCTTGCGGTGTCCGTCACAGAAATTTTAAAACGACCAATATAGTGTTGGTCATGCTGGGAATCGTGGCGGAGAACTATTTTGAGTTGATCTCCTTCTCGGGCTGTCAGTGGTTGACTGAGATGGAATAAAGCTGCGTGATCACGATCAATTGAAGTTCCATTGAAGATGGCCCACCCCGTCGTATTTCCGGCCTTTAGGGCGTTAGTGATTTTGTGGGAACCCTGCTCAAAAGTTGCGATGGGTCGTTCAAGATCAAGGAGCTGAATCGGGTTACCTTTGCGAATGAGGTGAGCTTCAAATCCAGTCATGACGAAGTTACCACTATCAGAGCGAGCAATGCCGCCTTTGGCCATCGAGGGATGGCGAAGAGCATCCAATCGAAGCGCAGAGATTTTTCCAATTGGAAGTGGTGCTGTGAATTGCAAGGTCGCTTTTTTTGGGTTGCTCCCGGAGCTCAGAATCGATTGGTCTGGGAGGTGTTCGAACTTTAATCCCTGGTCGCTCGCTGTGATGGAACTCGCTCTGAGGCTTGTCCATTGCGAGTTTTTTTGACGTTGGGCTTCTTCCCACGATTTTTGTTGGGGAGCAAGTTTAGCGGCTAGGGTCTTTTGCTTTATCTGGATTGTGGCGATCTCACTCTGAAGCGCTTTTTCTTTATCGATTTGTTGTTGACTGGGGACTTCGAGAACAGGTTTGGTCTGCGGATCTCCGCCACTGCCATTGACCGGGGTTTGATTAAAGAATGCTGTGAGCGAATAGTATTCTTTTTGGGTAAGCGGGTCATATTTATGATCGTGACATCGGCAGCAATTAAAGGTGAGACCCATCCAGACAGTGCCGACGGTTTCCGTCATATCGAAGACGTAGTTGACGCGATTTTCCTCAGGAATTGAACCGCCTTCGCCGTTAATGGCGTGATTTCTTAGGAAACCGGTCGCAAGCCTTTGTTCCAAGGTGGCCTTAGGAAGGAGGTCGCCGGCAATTTGCCAGATGGTGAAGTCATCGTAGGGAAGGTTACGATTGATTGCATCGATAACCCAATCTCGCCATGGCCACATTGTGCGCTCGCGGTCACCTTGGAAACCGTTTGAGTCGGCGTAGCGGGCCGCATCTAGCCACGGCCAAGCAAAACGTTCTCCGAATGCCGGGTCGGCGAGATATTTATCAATAAGTTGTTCCCAAGCACGAGGGGATTTGTCCTCCATAAAGGTCGAAACCTCTTCGGGGGTGGGAGGTAGGCCGCGGAGATCAAATGAAAGTCGCCGAATTAGGGTTTCTTTGGAAGCACGTGGGGAAAGGTCCAGTTCGAGGGTTTTCAGTTTTTGCCTTACCAAGGAATCGAGGGGGTGTGCGGAAAGGTTTGGAAGATCTGGTTTTTTTATGGGTATGAAAGTCCAGTGCTCTTCGTACTTTGCTCCTTCTTTAATCCAGTGATAAATTAGTTTTTTCTCCTCAGCGTCCAGTCTCAATAGGTGATCGGGCGGAGGCATGATGTCATCTGGATCATCGGAAGTGATGCGCTTCCAGATGAGTGAGCCCTCAGGATCGCCGGGAAGAATAGCCGAACCCGATTTTCGCTTAGCAAAGGCTCCTTCAGATGTGTCGAGTCTTAGATTTGCTTCTCGTGAGTTCGAGTCGAAGCCATGGCAGCTAAAGCAATGGTCTGATAGGAGGGGGCGGATATGACTGTTGAAGCCTATGGGGCCTGCAGTTGCAGTAGCCACAAGGATGAGAATGAGGAGATGCTTTAACATTGAGCTAAAATTGAGGAGAGAGGCAGCTTTTCCAAATTAGAGAGGCCTTGCAAATTCGTTTGGATGGCTCTTGTTTTACGGGAAAGAAGTTAAGTGTCTTTCTTGAGGGAATGGGATTAGCAGGATGGGCAAAGGGCTACCAATCACAATTTTCTGGAGGTTTATCCTCTTCATCAAGGATATGCCTCTGAGCTTTTCATAGGCAAGGTAACTTGGGCCAGTCGCCCCAAGTTGTCATCCCAGCTGATTGGCCGATCTCGGCGTTTTGAATGCCGATCTTGTAGCACTGATTTTTGTAAGAAGCTAGAGAGGTGAGAATCGCTAATTTTGATTGTTCTTATTTCTTTATTTTTGCAGTTAATACTCTGACAACTAAAATCACCAGCGAAGTAGAAATGTTATTTTGTCAACCGCAGAGGAAAAGAGATCAGGGAGCTAGCAGCAGGTTTGCAGGGTTTTTTGGACCAACTAGGTCGAGGAAATCTACTAAGAGGAGGTGGAGAGACGAAAATTGTGCGAATTTGGCAAATATTTCCGGATTTTCGGCTTATCGGGGCTGCCAATCGGCCCTATAAATATGAATCCTACGATATGAGTAACCTTCGACTCAAACTTCAGCGCAGTCTCCTGTTCGGGCTTCTAGTCTGCGGAGCTCCTGCTCTTGCGCAAAATTCGGTTCTTTTAAACGAGGCCGCAGCCCGATCCGCTGATGCTCGCGATGCTGGCTCACTTCTAGAGGAGGGCGATAATGCGTATCTTGAAAATGACTATAAATTGGCGATTGATAAGTATGCCGAGGCCCTCTCGAAGCTTCCGAAAGAGGCCAGGTCGATCGTTGGCATGCGAACGACTGCCATTCAGCGATTTTCACAGGCTTCCTTGGTGCAAGCACAGGATTTGATGAAGAAGGGCGGGGTGAAGAATGCACGGGTCTTGGTCAAAGATGCCCTCACCGTTGACCCAGACAATCCCCAACTTAAGTCGTTTTTGGCTAAGATGGATGATCCGATTCGCTATGAGCCAGGCTTAACTACCGATCATAGTGAAAATGTATCGAGAGTTCAAAGTCTTCTCGAAGAGGGGCAGAGCTATTATAATTTAGGGCAGTTTGATCGTGCCTACATGACTTATGAAGACATTCTACGCATCGACCGATACAACAAGGCTGCTCGTCGGGGAAAAGAGATGGTGATCGCTGCGAAGTCAGGTTACGCGGAGGCATCCCGAGATCAGGCACGGGCAGAGATGTTAAAGAAGGTGGACGCGAGTTGGGAGCAGAAGATTGCCTCCCAGTCCGGGGCTCCGATTGTCGGGGGTGATGATTTTGGAGCGATTGACCAGAGGGCCAATATCCAAGCCAAGTTGAACAGTATCAATGTTCCTGAGGTTCGCCTGAGCGGAGCAACCCTCGATGAGGCTGTCGATTTTTTGAGAGCTGTTTCCGTGCAAGCGGACAAGATGACATTGGACGAAGCTCAAAAAGGAGTTCCTTTCCTGGTCCAGTTGGGAGACGAGTCCATGCCGGAGGTTCAAAAAATTCGTGCTTCGCGGATCAACCTGACCCTTCGTAATGTCTCCTTGGCAGAAGTTTTGAAGTTAGTTAACGAAGCTTCCGGCACAACTTTCCGAGTGGATGATTTTGCGGTGGTGATTAATGCCGCAGGATTCTCGGACCCTACTTTGGTTCGCCGGGAATTTCGAGTTTCACCTGATTTTTTGACAAGTGGAGCGGTCGGTAAGGCCGAAGAGAATGAGGACCCCTTTGCCGCCAATGATCAAGAAGGGGGGCTGATTGCAAAGAAGCTTTCAGCAAAAGAAAAACTCCAGGATTTTGGGGTGAGTTTCCCGGACGGGTCTAGCGCTGCCTACAATTCGAATACTAACATGTTAATTGTCCGGAATACGGTGGCGAACATGCAGCTTATCGAGGCGATCGTTGCTGACCTCGCAAAAAACGAGCCCTTGATCGTGACGGTGCGGACGACAATTGTAGACATCGGTCAAGATCAACTCGATGAACTTGATTTTGATACGATGCTTGGCGAATTTAATGTTGGAGCCAATGGTATTCTTTCGGGAGGAACGACGGGAACGGGCTCTCCAATTGCTGACATGATTGGGGGGCGTCCAGTCACCTCAGGAAACCGGAGCGGTCAGCTTGCTGGAACTACTGAAGGTTTGGATGCTTTGCTGAAGAGAGTGTCGCCACCGACTGCCTCAGGTGTATTATCAAGTGACGGTTCCGGTGGAGGAAGCGCGGATATTCGTTTGCCGTCCACCCCGGATAGCTCAGGGACGAGGGGGTCTGGGATTATTAGCCTACGAGGAATTATCGATAATTCCGCTCACGAAATTTTAATGAGGGGGCTCTCCCAAAAGAAGGGTGCCGATGTTATGGTTCGTCCGGAAGTTGTGACTCGATCTGGTCAGAACGCGATCGTTCAGTCCGTGATAGAATTTCCCTATCCCGAAGACTTTGAGCCTCCTCAGATTCCGAATCAAGTTTCGGGTGGAGGGATCGTAACTCCTGCCACGCCAACAAATTTCACGACTCGAAATCTGGGAGTTACCCTTGAGGTTCTTCCACAGGTTGGCCCAGACCGTAAGATTATCGAAGTTTCGGTGAATCCAGTGGTTACTGACTTCGAAGGTTTCGTCAATTACGGGACTCCCATCGTTGGCTCAAGTAACACCGCAAGCATTGACTTTGTAAATCAAACGGTGGCGACCCGAAGCGTTTTTGGTGAGATCACTGCGAATGCGATTCTCAAGCCGCTCTTCCGAACAACACGCGGAAACACCAGTGTTCGAGTCGTAGACGGGCAGACCGTGGTCATGGGCGGACTTATCAAAGAAATTCGAAAAGAAATTCACGACAAAATTCCGATTCTCGGTGAACTCCCCTTGGTCGGAAGAATTTTTCAGAGTAATGGGATTTCGGTTGAGAAGCGTGCTGTGATCATCTTTGTAAACGTCGAATTGACCGATCCAGCAGGAAAACCCTACCGCGATCGTTAATGAGCACGAACATCCCCCCTCGTTCTAGCCAAGGAGAGAATAAGTTAGATTCTGATCCGCTGGGTCCAGAGAAAGAGCAGTACTCGCTCGATGAAATGATGAAGGCGCTTCGCGATAAGGAGCGTGCAAAGGAAGCTAAAGGTGAAGTGGTGACGCGCTCTGATGGCACGATTGCTAGGAAAGTGAAGCGTCGGAGACGTCGCTCGGAGCAAACAAGCGAGAATCACCCCGAGCGTGAGAAGAAGCGACTCCTCGTGAAGGTTGTTATTGGGGCTTCTCTTATCCTAGTTTTATTCCTCACCGTTTTGTTTTTGATCTTGATGCAAAATAGTAAAGGTCATCGTGACCAACTTGCACAAAGAGCTTCCGAGTGGAGTGGCGCTGAGGTTGAATTCAGGGGATTGAAGCGGATGCCGTTTTCTGTCTCCATGAAGGAAGCTGATTTTACATGGGATCAGAGCAAATTTGTTCGGAATTTGTCCTTAAATAATATCGAAGGGCATGTCCGATTCTTGAATTATTTGGGTGTCCGTCCTAGTGGGCTACAAATAGGGGCGAGTAAGGGGCAGTTGAGGCTCGCTATGCCTTCGGCTGCCGGAGATGGAAGTGATCCTCTGGATGAGGAGGATTTTCCATTCGATTTTGACGAATACTACTGTAATTCGCTCGATGTTTTTTTTGGATCAGATGCTCCGATTGGTTTTAGGGAGATAGATGCTATTTTTTCCTATGCTGGAGATGGTGGTTACCAGGTGACTCTTGATGAAGGAAATTTTCGAGCTGACGGCTGGGAGGATTTTCCGGTTTCCAAAGGGGTGATGCGCTTCAAAGATGGTGTCTTGAGCTTAAATGCTCTGTCGCTTAAGCATCCTCCAAAGAGTGGGGTTTCTCTGGCATCTGAATTAAAATTGAGTGGAGAGGTCTTGATGGAACCGGGGGAGGAATCGGAACTTGAAATTTCAACAAATCAATTCCCGATGGAAGCTTTGATAGGGAAGCGGCTAGCGCGCTTTTTTAGTGGTTCGGTTGTCTCATCATCTGGGAAGGTTCAGTTTACGGTTGGGAACGATTACTTTGATGAAGTCGAAATTAAATTAGAAGCAAGCACCGCTAAAATAAAGCGACTGCCATTTTTGGTGAACCTCCATTCCTTATTCCCAAATCATAATTTGGATCTTCTGGAATTCCACGAGGGTATTAATAGTTCGCAGATCACTGGAACGGTGAGAGTGAAACCGGAAGGTGTAGCATTGGAGAATTTTCAATGTGCTGAGAAACAAAAGGTGTCCTTAAGTGGTAGCTTGCTTATCGCAAATGATGGGAGAATTGGAGGGCGTTTTAAAATTTCCATAAATCGTTTCTATCTTTCTAGTCAGGAACGCTTCAAGTCCAGCCCTCATCTAGTAGGTTCGGATACAACCGGGCTCGTTACTTTTAGCTTTGACGTCGGTGGCACAGTTGACCGGCCCACCGATACCTTTCTTCAGGTGATTGGTGTGGATTCTAAGACCCTTCAGGTCGACGATCCAGTTAACGGATCAAAGGATAAGATCTGGGAAAATCTTCTCAACCCCCTCGAAGAAAAAGCCCCCTTAGATCCAGATGTTTTAAAACCACTTAACGTCGAATAGGTTAGTTTTTTCTTCTTGGATTTGCCTCTGGCAGTTAATACTGCGTGCTGAGATGAATAATCCTTTCACTTCTAACTTTGAATCGTTCGAGGGTCCGATAAGCCCGCTTGTCAAAGATTTGCATGGGGACAAGTTTGAACAATTGAAAGGGCTAATAAGTGGCGAGGAGGGTGTTCTGGTTTCTCTTCGTGCTCCCCGGGCAGGCTATGGGAAAACTATGCTTCTTTCCCGATTGCGAGAAGAAATGCAGGGTGTTTGTGTGATGGTCCCGATTGATCTTTCAGCCGATTCGAGAATCAATGAGAAAGATATTTTGGTGCGGCTTCTTGATCAGTTTGCTTCTGTGCTGCCGGGTAAAAGAAATCTTACCAGATTAGATTTTAGTGTGCGCCGTATTTTGGCAAATGCCTTGATCCCGCTGGTGGAATCAGGCGAGGTTCCGAGCCCAAATCGAACAGAGTCGCTGCGAAGTCTTCGTGAAAGTCCAGAGCAAGTTTTTGATTTTCATAAGGACTCAGCGGCTGTTGCACAGTGGGTCCGGAATCAATTTCTTGCTCTCTCGCCCCGGTTTGTATCGGTCATTGGGCAAAAGTGTGGGGGGGTGACAAGTGACCTGTCACAATGGTTTGCTGCCTTGTCAGAGTTCGCTATGGCGCCCGTTGAGGAGCAGAATAGAAATCAGAGGTTTCTGAATGAGATTGGTAGAGAAGGAGGTCAATTAAAGGATGGAATCGGCTGTCATGGAGCGCTTACGTCTTTTTTGAAATTAATGACAATAACCGAGAATATTGTTTTGGTTGTAGATGAGATGGATGGTTTGTTTTGCGATAGTGAAGCGGCCCTTCGGGTCGCAAATACGATTATCGGTCTTAGGCAGGCAGCGCCTCGCATTAAGGTAATTTTTTCAGTAAATGATGATGTTTGGGAATCTACTTTTTCTCGCAGGATTCCACTTGGTATGCAGGATCGTTTTGAAGATTCGGTAATTCGATTGAAGCCCCTTGAGGAGAGGGATGTCTCAGCGCTCTTGAGAATTCGCCACGCTGGTGGCGTAAAGGACCTCCGTCAAAAGCTCGACTTAAATGATGGGGATTTATATCCAAGAGCTATTCTGAGAGCTGCACGCGATGTCGTAGATGCGCAGTCGACATCAGAAAAACTTGTAGCGGAACAGCAAGAGACGCTCGATGGTAACTTACGTCAAACTAAGGATATTGGTTTCGCTGAATTTTCATCGGAGAAGGTTGTTGAGACTGATTTGACGGAATCGGGTAGGCCTGACGTTCCATTTGCCAATCCGATTGTGAAGAATAAGTATCCCCCAAAAGTTGTTCGAAGGATTGCGATTCCCCGTAAGTTTTTAGTTCAGCGGATTCGCCAGGAAAGTGATTCTGTTCGTCTTCCTCCCGCACCACCCTTGCATACTTCATTCGAAAGTCCTTTTCGGCTTGCTGATTCCTCCAAGTTTGGGGGAGGGGAGACTAGCCGAACCTCGATTCCGGCTCCTGCTAACGAAGACGAAATTTCTTCGAAAGCTGGTTCCGATGACAGTGACAGTATCGACGAATTACTTCGTAAATTTCGCGAGAGGTAAGATGTTGACGACCTAAATTAGTGGAAAATCTTCTGGAGGGACTCAGTCATGAGTTTTTTAACTTCCTTCATTGAAATAGGACGATTTATTTCACTTTCGATACAGGTCATGGCAACGCCATCAATGCCGCAAGGGGTGATCATCTGAAATGGCGCGAGTGATTTTTTTTGAACGTTTAAGGCAAGCCCATGAAGGGTGATCCATGAGCGGACACCGACTCCCAGCGAAGCGATTTTCCGATCTTCGACCCAGACTCCGGTTTGTCCTTCTCTTCGAACCGCGGGGATGCCAAGAATTTCGAGAGAAATAATTATGGCCTCTTCCAGATTTCTAAGATGAAGGTGAAGATCCTTTATACGTTGGGTAAGATCGAGAATAGCATAGCCAACAAGCTGACCCGGGCCATGGAAAGTTCCTTGTCCACCACGGTTGATTTCAACGACTTGATGAGGGAGATGTTTGTGGGCTCTCAAGCTGGATGTGTCACGAGTCCGGCCGATCGTGTAAACAGGAGCATGCTCGAGGAAAAGAATGGTGTCCTCAATTTCTTGATCCCGGCGACGTTGCACAAGATCTTCTTGAAGATCCCAAACCTCTTGAAAATCTAAATCGGTTCCAAGATCTCGAAACGTTAGGGCGTTCATCGCATTGATTTGGGCAATTTCAACCAAGCTTGGATTTCGGTAAGTGACCGACAGTTCAGAACGTCTTCCCGGCGTAGCCATCCTTTGCGAGCGAGTCGCACGCCATAGGCTAAGAATTGTAGTTGTCCGATTGAGTGAGCATCGGGATTGATCGAGGTTAGGACGTTTTTGTCACGGGCGCGATGCCACCAACGCCAGTCCATATCGAGGCGCCAAGGATTACAGTTGAGTTCGATAATTGTTTTTGTCTCAGCTGCGCAGTCGATGAGTTTCTCCATGTTGATGGAATAAGGATCACGCTTAAGTAGAAGACGTCCAGTGACATGGCCGAGCATAGTTACGTGCTCATTCTCCATTGCCCGGATTAAACGGTTGGTCATTTCATTTTCGGGGAGATTGAAAACGTTGTGGATGGAGGCGACGCAGTAATCGAGCTCGGCGAGTAAATCATCATGGAAGTCCAGTGACCCATCTTTAAGGATATCAACCTCCGAACCAGCAAAGAGAGCAAAGTCTTCGAAGTTGGTGTTGATTGTTCTAATTTCTTCGATCTGTTGGATAAGTCGTTGTTCGTTAAGTCCGTTGGCTTGGAAGGATGACTTGGAGTGGTCGGCAATCCCTAAATATTGAAGGCCATGGTCTTGCGCGGCAGTGGCCATCTCCTCAAGAGTGTTTTTTCCGTCGGAAGCAATAGTGTGGTTATGAAATGTTCCCCGGAGTTGGGTGAGTTTGACAAGGTCTGGGAGGTTTGCTTCGCACGCAGCCTCAATTTCACCCCGATTTTCTCTGAGCTCGGGTGCGATCCAATCGAGGTCCAAAGCTTGGTAGATATCAATTTCTTCCTCAACTTTAGGGATCTCTCCTTCGCCAGTGAAGTCATATTCATTAAGAGACAATCCCTTTTTTAAAGCCAGTGAACGAAGGGCGACATTGTGCTCTTTGCTGCCGGTGAAATACTGGAGAGCGAAAGGAAAATGGTTATTGCTGACAGCACGGAGATCACATTGAAGCCCGTTGTCTAGACGAACCGATGCCTTTGTTTCTCCCTGAGCAATGATTTCGTGGACCTCAGGGAAGTCACTGAAGAATTTAGTAAGCTCAGCAGGTTCTTTAGTTGCAACTAGGAAGTCGAGGTCGTGGAGAGTTTCTTTGGCGCGACGGTAGGAGCCAGCAATGGCGGAGCGACTGACCTTAGGGTGATCACGAAGTCGTTCGAGTAAAGTCTCTGCAAGAGGCGCCACTTCGCCGAGTCGAAAGCGGTCGGCGAATTTCGCTCGGTTTTCGATAGCGCTGAGGATTTTTTCCACAGTCTTGGATCCGAAGCCTGAAAGATTGGCAATTTCAGCTCCTTGACAAGCTTCCTTGAGTTGGGCAATCGAAGATATTCCAAGTTTGTCATAAAGGGCTTTAATTTTTTTGGGACCGAGTCCCTGGAGTTCAAAAAGCTCAAAAAGGGTTGGCGGAAATTCAGCACGGAGATTCTCGAAGTATTCCAGCTTTCCGGTCGACGCTAACTCATGCAGTTTTTGTTGAAGGGCATCACCGATTCCTTTGATTCCTTTGAGATCGTTTTCAGCAGCGCGTTCAACGATGTTGCCATCAAAGTTTTGCACCACTTCGGCACCATTTCGATAGGCCCTTGTCTTGAATGGATTTTCGCCTTTGAGCTCCAGCAAGAGGGCAATTTCCTCAAGTGTGTTTACTAGTGATTCTCGGGTTACGTCCGGCATCTCCGTTAAAGATGATATGATGACAGCGATTTGCAAGACTAAGGCCTTCGCGAAACGGGTCGAATCTGCTAACCCTTCGCTCATGAGCACTACGAATTTGAAGTATTACAACACTGCCATTAATGCAGCTCAATCCGGTGATATTCCTGCAGCCCGGACTGCAATTGAATCTGCTCTCACCGAGGATCCAAACGATGTTCAGAGTTGGCAACTTTATGGCGTGGTCCTGAATGCCCTCGGAGAAACTGAAAAGGCCGAAAAAGCTGTAGCGAAAGTAAAAGAACTAGGGGTAAGTGAAGCGGATGAATTGATCATGAAAGCGGCGGATGCGATCGGTCAGAATAAGTTTGGCGTGGCAATTACTTGTTATGAAGATGCCCTTGAGCTGGAACCCAACCGTCCAGAAGTCTATGTCAGCTATGCTTTGGCGCTGATGCAAGGCAACTATCCTTCCGATGCCGAAGAGGCTGCTGATAAGGCTGTTGAAATGGCTCCAGATGATGCTTCGGCTTGGTATGCTAAAGGCCGGATCCAGAGACTGCGCGGGCATAAGGTTGAGGCGCTTGCTAGCCTGAAAAAAGCAATTGAGCTCCAGGGGACTTTGGTTCTAGCTCGTTACGAGTGCGGAATGATTCTCGCCGAAATGGGGGAGTTGGAGGCGGCCCTTGAGTGCTTTGAACAAGTGTTGGTAGATCATCCCGAGGATCAAAATGCAATTGAGGCGAAAGCTGCTATTTTGGCCAAGATGGAAGAATTAAATTCTTAGTTGATAAGGATTGCATGCCGGTGCCGGAAAGGCAGGATGCGCGAAGCATCAATAAGAGCAAAATTATGAGTCGCAAAATTTGGTTGGATGGGAAGATCGTGGACGAAGCGGATGCGAAGATATCGGTCTTTGATCACGGTTTGCTTTATGGAGATGGAATCTTCGAAGGTATTCGTTTTTATAATGGTCGAGTCTTTCGTTTGACCGAGCATATCGAACGACTGTATCTTTCGGCAAAAGCCCTCCTGCTTAAGATGCCTTGGACTCTTGAAGAGGTTTGTGAAGCGACACTCCAGACAATCCGGGCTAATGGTCTAAAAGACGGCTATATTCGTTTAGTCGTGACACGGGGGATTGGTGATCTTGGATTGAATCCTTATCTCTGTCCGACTCCATCGATGTTCATCATCGCTTCTGGTATTACCTTATATCCAGCTGAACTCTATGAGAATGGACTTGAAGTCGTGACTTGTTCGACTCGCCGGCCAACGCCAGCGAGCTTGAGCCCGCAAGTCAAATCGCTCAATTATCTGAATAACGTTATGGCTAAGGTAGAGGCTCTGAAAGCCGGAGCCAAAGAGGGTTTGATGCTAAATGAGCAAGGTTATGTAGCTGAGTGTACTGGTGATAACGTCTTCATCGTGAAGAAAGACGAAGTGATAACCCCGCCGGTTTCGGATGGCAGTCTTGATGGTATTACGCGGCAGGTGATTTTTGAGCTTTGTGCCGAGTTGGGCATTACGATTCGAGAAATGTCGATGGCCCGCTACGATGTTTACACAGCTGACGAATCATTTTTAACGGGCACGGCGGCCGAGACTATTCCGATGGTGAAGCTTGATGAACGTGAGATCGGCGATGGTAAACCTGGACCAATTAGTCTCAAATTAATTGAAGCCTACCGACAGAAAGTTCGGTCGGAGGGAACGCTGTTTTAGGAACTCGCCAAGGTGAATTTCAGAAGTTAGGGTCGAGTGATGAGAATCTTCCTCCTCCCATTCGTTTGTCTGGTTCAAACTGTTTTCTCAGCTCCTTTTGGTGAGCAGATTAGTGATGTTGGCATAAGGCATTCCTTTCTGATTACCGGAACTAAGACTGCAATAATTGACGAAAAATGTGAAATTTCGTGGGAGGTCAAAGCTAAGTCTCGTGATGGTGAAGTTCTTCCCAATGGAAATGTATTAGTGACGTTTGCAAACGAGGTGAAGGAATTCACTCGTGATTATAAGGTGGTATTTCATTATAAGCTGGCAGTTGGTAATAAGGAAATTAGCACGGCCAAACGATTGAAAAATGGTAATACCATGATTGCTGAGATGGGCGATAAACCGAGAATTCTTGAGATTACGCCCCAAGGAAAAATGGTGGTTGAAGTTCCGGTAAAGCCGGAAACCAGCAACACCCACATGCAGATCCGGATGGCTCGGAAGTTAGCGAACGGAAATTATCTCGTTCCTCATCTGCTCGCATTTGCGATCAAGGAATATTCTCCGAATGGAGAGATTGTTCGAACGATTAAGACTGATTTGCCGGAGCTCGGCGGAAGGCCAAAGAAGAATTGGCCCTTTACAGCAATCCTTCTCGAAGATGGCAGGATCATGGCGAATCTGACGAATGGGAATAAGACGGTTATCTTCGATAAGGAAGGTGGGGTGGACTGGGTTTTTGCGAGCTCCCAGTGCGCCGACCCCTGTGGCGGACAGTTCCTTGAAAATGGAAATATTGTCGCCTGCCAGTATGGCTCCAGGGGAGATGCGATGCCTGATGCAATCGAAATCAATCCTAAAAAAGAGGTGGTTTGGCAATTTAAGGCGGCAAATTTTAGAGGGGTTCATGAAATTCATGTCCTCACTACAAATGGTAAAGCTGCCGGGGGGTTCCGCTAGAAATCAGTCACTTCTTCGAGGGCGGAAGCTCATGAGGAGCCGGATCGCGGCGATTGGAAGAATCCCAATTACAGCGGCAGCGGCGGCAACTTTAAGCCCCGGGTAGATCCGGGGGCGATTCAGACGGAGAGCTCTTAGCGAATCCCTCACGACTTTATCGGCGGGAACATAAAAGGACTCCTGCACGGGAAGTTTGCCAGAACTTCCGCGGCGAGCGATCTCACCGAAACCAGTCTTTACTGGCCCAGGGCAAACGGCAAGGACACGGACTCCTTGATCGGAAAGCTCAAGGCGGAGAGCTTCACTAAAGCTGGTCACATAAGCTTTGGTTGCGGAATAAACTGCAAAATCGGGAATTGGTAGGACGCTTGCGAGTGAGCTAACATTAAGGATCGCTCCCTTACGTTCTATGAGGCCTGGAAGGAGGGCATGAGTAAGATGAGTGAGCACTTCCATATTAAGGCGGATCATTTGCTCGATCTTGGACCAATCAGACGACCGGAATTCTCCGTAGTCTCCCATGCCAGCGTTATTAACGAGTAAATCAGGACACAGACCTGCTTGTGACAGAGAATTGATGAGGCGGTCTCTCCCCGTGTCTCGAACAAGATCGGAAGCAAAGATCTTGATCCGAAGATTGGGGAAACTGGCCACCAGGTCGGTGGCGATTTCCTCAAGAAGTTGTTCTCGCCTCGCGACGAGTATTAGAGTCTCGGCGCAAGGAGCCAGTTGGCGGGCATATTCAAGACCCAGGCCAGAGCTGGCTCCCGTGATGAGAGCACAGCTGAACTCAAGCAGGGATCCTGGAGATGGCATGTCTAACCCTGTGGAGGCTGACCTTGTTGATTATCGTCTACCTTGATGATCCTTAGTGGGAGACGCTGAATAAGTTCGTCATCGACAAGGATATCGACCGAGTAAACACCAGCACGAGGAAAGGTGAGACCCTGAAATCCAACGATAAGGTGACGAGTCATAAAAGCCACGGTATCAGGTATCTGCACCGGCATGGCACCCTTGATAGGCATCTTCTCGTTGACGGGTTTGCCGTCTTCGTCGATGATTGAGATCTGCAAATCGTGGTTTCCATCGTCCTCGGGGGTGAAGCAGAAGCGCATAGCAAGTGAGCACTGAGGGTGCACAATTGGAGTGGCTTTGGCGGCAAGGGCATCAAAGGTTCCGGAGATGACCATTTTGCCTTGGTATTCGGCAGCGAAATCGCAGAGAGTAGCTACTTGTAAGTCCATAATAGTGTTTAGGAAAAGGGTGCCGGTGGGGGCACGTCCTCTACGTGCCTTGTCATGTCGCTAAGGTAAAGGTCAAAGCCGCAAATTAGCGATCGCCTGGAGCCTCAGGTGGCTTGCGGGGAGTGTCACTTGGGATCTCTGGTTTTACCGGAATTGCTTCTGGGATAATTTCTTCACTGGGGACAGTTGGAAGAGGTGGTTTGGGAGTGGGGTTATCTGCGGGAATGACTGGAATTGCCTCTGGGAGATCTGCAGGGGTTTCGGTAAGGCCTTGGGGGGGCGCGGGTATAGCGGGATTACTCGACAGCGCTTCCTCATCCTCGACGATGATAGCTCTAGGAATATCCACTGGAATTTCGTTGTTGCTCGGAGTCGCTAAAGAATGAGTGGGATCGCCCAACAGTGCTTCCTCATCTTCAACGACAATTGCCTTTGGAATCATATCTTCCGGGATAATTGGTTGACCATCCTCTTCGCTAATAATCATTGCCCGGGCTGCAGGCATTAAGTTCTCTTCGATTTCAGTTTGAAAGTTGAGGAAAAAGCGACTCACCATGGGCGCGGCTTTTCTTCCTCCACCAACAATTTCCCCGGGAGCACCTTCGTAAACGGCGGCGAATGCATAGCGGGGGTTGTCATAGGGGAAAAATCCAGAGAACCAGGCTAAACCTTGTTTTGGGTCGTCCTTCCACTGCGCTGTGCCAGTCTTCCCGCACATCGTGGTGAAACCTAAATTAGCGCGTTGTCCGGTTCCATAGCTGGCGTGAACTACGTCACGCATGCCATCGTGGGTTGTTTCAAGGGCGATAGGAGAAAGGTTGAGATCGTTTCGTTTTTTGAAGGTGGGGGCTTCAATGACCCGTCCGTGGAAGTCTTGGATTTGCCTGACCAATTGTAGCTCCATGAGAACGTTGCCATTGCCAATAGCAGCCATCGATTGGGCGACTTGCAGAGGAGAAGCGAGCATAAGTCCCTGACCAATCGAAAGATTAGCTGTGTCCCCGTTGGTCGTGGCACGCCCCATTTTTCTCACGATATAATCAGCCGTAGGTGCATTGCCAGTGGCTTCACCGATTAGAGGAAGTCCAGTTTTCGAGCCGAAACCAAGTCGTCGAGCGACGGAAAGGAAGGCTTGGGGTCCGGTTTTAATCCCAACTTGATAGAACCAAGGATTGATCGATTTCGCAAGAGCCCGTTTGGCATCAACCCAGCCCTCGTGGCCTTCAGAATGGTTATGGAACCACTTTCTACCGATTTTGATTTTGTAGGGGCAATCGAAGGTCTGATCCGGATGTATCGAGCCATTATTGATAGCTGCGAGTGCGACGACTGGTTTAAATGTGGATGCAGGAGGATAGCTCGACTGGAAGGCACGTCCGAACAACGGCGCCGAGGGGTTATTTTGAAGTTCTTTATATCGTTCAGTTGTAATGTAAGGAATGAATTCGTTGAGGTCAAAAGTTGGGCGGGATGCCATTACTAGAACTTCGCCAGATTGGATATCAATGACTACGAAAGCGCCCCGTTTACAATCTTCGCGTAGAACCTGTTCTGCATATCTTTGCCAATCTAGGTCTAGGGTGGTAACGACATTGCCACCAGGGCGTGGGCGTTTGATGGGCTCATTGAGGATTTTTTCTCCGTTCTTATCGAAGATCATTTTGTTCAATCCAGGTTCGCCAGTGAGTTTTTGGTCAAAAATCTGTTCGAACCCGGATTTTCCCATGACAGAATGAAAAAGAGGGTCGCCGTCGTTGATTGGGCCGGTAGGCAAAACAGTTTTAGCTCCGACATAGCCGATCAGGTGAGCCGCGAGGCCCTTCTCTGGGTAAAATCGCTGGTAAACGGGGAGTAGGGAAAGCCCTTTAGGCATTTTGCTCTCAAGGCTCTTAGCTTTGCTTTCGCTAATGATTTTTGAAATCCTCCGGGGAAGCCAACGGCGATTTTTGTAGTAGTTTGCCAGCTTTGAATCGCTGTAGGCCTCATTGCCATCTACGAGAGCGTTTGCTTGAGCAATTTTGGTCTGTGCCCAAGTGGCTGCAACTTTCGGGTCAATGGGCCCATTATAAGCCGTGAAATCAAGTGCAATATGATAAGCCATCTTGGTCTGGGCCAGAGGACGTCCGTCGCGATCAAGAATCAGTCCACGTGGAGCAGGGATTGCGATGGACATTGTTCGCGCTAAGCCTTGGTTAAAAACCGAACCGTTTGAAGCTGCCGGCCTTTCCTCCTCTTCCTCGGGGGCGTTTGATGGGGGAAGGTTTGGCTTAACTAGAAGGGGCGCCTCGGTCGTTTCCTGTGCGCTGGCGCATAAGGTGATCGAGAGGCTGATGAGAACTAGCTTTTGGAGCATCGAGGATAAATTAGGTCGATTTCGAAGGATTTACCAGTACGACTCTCCTTCATTTTTCTGGAGAGTTTTGAATTAGTTAAGGCCGGTGTTCAAAGCCGACGGGGGATTACGGCTTGCCTAAAATTAAGGGAAACCTATACTTGCCACGGCAGGGATCTTTCCGGGTTGCTCGGAGTTCTGGCCAAAAACTCGTCGCGAAGTCCGCTTTTCAGTCGTTTTTGAATCAACTTTTATAAACCGGAGGCCTTCTCAGCCAATTTCCGAACACCGTTTTGTTCGATTTGGTAACTCCGGAGCGCTTGATTTTACGGACCGAAGCTTTTCGACACTTATAGGGCCTCAGTGCCCAATCTGAACAATGTCAGAATCAAATAGAAACACGTCGTCCGAACAGTCCTCACAGGGTTCGGGTAATCAGTCAGGTAATCGCAACCGAAACAGAAACAGGAGCAGGAACCGAAATCGAAATCGAAATCAGCAGGGTCAGAGCGGTGGAGATCGTGAAGGAGGTGGAGGGAGCGGCAATAATCAGCGTCGCCGAAACAATGGTGGAAATAGCGGTTCTAGGTCGCGCCGCCGTTCTTCCAAACCTAAATCCCTCACCTTGTTCGAGAAGATTAAGAAATTTTTCGGGCTCTATAAGGAATCGAAGCCTAACCGCCCCACTAAAAATGAAGCTAGGCAAAATACTCGTAAGCCTAAAGAGAATGTGCGCGACGCCTCTGGTCGGATGGGTTCTAAAGGCTCCTCCTCAGGGGGTAAAACCGCGAGGGCCCGCCAAAAGCCAAGGCCAACCCCGGATAGCTCGCAAGTCGAAGGGCAGCGTCTTTACATTGGAAATCTTTCTTATGATGCCGCCGAACACGATCTTGAAGACCTTTTTAAAGGAGTAGGCGCGGTGCGTAAAATTGAAATTGTTTACAACCGAAATACGCATCGCTCAAAGGGTTATGGTTTCGTGGAGATGGCCCGGATTGATGAGGCTAAGCGTGCGGTTGAAGTTCTTCATGATCAGCCCTTTATGGGACGCACTCTCATTGTGAATGGTGCCAAGTCGAAAGGTGCCGTCGATGCTGATGGTGATCCAGCTCCGCAGGAAAATCCTCCGCCAAATCTTCCTGAGAACGAGGAGTAATCAGCTTGCAACTAGATTTTAGCCCGTTCGGTGTTTGCCGGGCGGGCTTTTTTTTCCAAACTCGCCCTGTGATTCCTTCACGATTTTTTCTCTGCGGGCCAACTGCTTCTGGCAAGACGGCTCTTGCCCTAGCGCTTGCCGAGGCTTGGGGTGGGGAAATTGTAAATGGCGATGCCTTCCAAGTTTACCGCGGGCTTAAAATTCTAAGTGCCGCGCCTTCTGATGAGGAGCAGGCGGCCTGTCCGCACTATCTGTTTGGTGTTATAGGTGCCGCCGAATCGATGGACGCTGCCAAGTATACGGCTTTGGCCAATCCGGTAATCGAAGAAATTGAAAGCCGTGGAAAGACGGCAATCGTCGTGGGTGGTTCGGGCTTGTATCTTAAATTCCTCACACATGGAATAGCCAAGGCGCCACCGGGAGATGAGGGGATCAGGGCAGAATTGGAAAATTGGCCAGTGGATCAGATTTATGAACGTTTAAAAGAGCTAGATCCAGATGAGGCCATGCGGCAGAATTCGCAGAATCGAAGGCACCTTTCGCGCGCACTCGAAATCTGTCTTGTGACTGGAGGAAAAGCTTCGGAACTTCGTCAAAACTTTGGGGACCCAACTTTGTTGGAAGGTTTGAAAGGGATTGTTTTGACTTGGCCGCGCGAGATGCTGGCGGAGCGAATTGCTCTAAGGACGCGTATCATGCTGAATTCTGGAGCGATTAATGAGGTCAAAGAGCTTCCTCTCGAAGCAGGAACGATCCGGCAGGCGATAGGAGTCCGCGAAATCGATGCCTATCTAAGTAAGGAACTGACACTCGCTGAGTGTGAGGAGCGGATTACGATCTCGACGCGACAATACGCAAAGCGGCAGCGCAATTGGTTCCGGCGGGAAAGTTGGTTGCGTTCGGTCGATGGAAGCTTGCCACTCGCTAGGAAGGTTGCGGAAATCAACCGGTGGGATTAGCCTTGATGCGCTCGTTGGTAATACGAACAACAACAGAATATAGGTTGCCATCTTGTCCCGTGCCGAGGAGGACAGAATGTTCGTCCTCGGTTCGCCAGAGGTGGGATCCTAAAATGAGTCCGTCTTGGAGATCAGCTGAATTGGGGTAGGGAGCACCTTGCACAGCATCGCCATGGAGAATTGTGAGAAGTTTGATCAGCTCGGTCCAGTTGTTGCGGAGTGTTCCACTATATGCGTCGAGTGATTTTCCTTTTGTCCGAAGGGTGACTTCTTTGAGCTTGGCGTTACCATCCCAGTCAAAGTAAAGGTAACAATGGAGACCGCCGATTGTTTGCTTTGTCTTGAAGGTCCCATTGAGTCCGACGCGGGCAATCATGGCTGCCGGAACGGATGAAACAACATTAGGGCTGGTGCTCAGTTTTTCGACAACCTCTTTGCGGCTGTCACCAAATTCGAGGGTGTCGAAAGCGGCCCCTCTGGGTGCTGCTGTAGTAGTTTTATCGACGCCTTTCCCCTTTTCTTTTGGTGGATGGTTGGCCCTTAGCCATGCTTGGTCATCGGCATGAAGTTTGGCAATTGAGAAGGTCAGAATTCGTCCGCCTTTTCTGAGTGTGACTAGCTTGCCGTCATTCGAAACATAGGAGGCGTCGAAGGATTTATCACTAGAGGCACTTTTCCATGTTCGGGCGGTAAGCGAGAAAGTCGAAAGAAGGAGGGTGGCAAAAAGAATGAAAACACGCATGATCTTTAATCAAGGAAATGGTTTGGAAAATTCCCAGAGGAAATGCTCTGAGACTAGATTTTTTTTAAAAAAAAGGATCCTTTGGTATTGCTGATGAATCGAGCCATAGCAATTTCCTATTTAATGATAGATGAAGGTTTTAAGGGGTGGAGTGAAGCTGCAACGGGGAAATGTTTTGTCAATCTGGAGATCTAAATGTTCGTCTTTGACTGCATGGCTGGCGAATCGGAAATTGTTAACGCTTCGCAGGGCTATTCTAATGATTGAATGACTTGATCTTCGGTCGTTAGGTAATAGAGAAGCATAAGGTGGCGATGAAAAAAGCCGCATTCCGAAGAAGGCGGCTTTTTGAAAACTAGCGAGAAGTGGTTTCTACCACTTCTGGGAGCGTGAGTGGCTAAAGTAGGTTTCGAAACCAAGCTCGGGTGGGAATTCAGAAAGTCCGTCACGAGGATTCATTTCAATCCGGGCGTCATTACCACAACGAGTGTAGGGTGGCTTGAAGGTGCCGCGGTGAGTTGGGCTGTGGAAGGTCACAAGTTCATATACACCATAGCCGATACGATTGAGAGCTCGTCGTGAGCCATCGACGATTCCATGAGCCCACCCTGACCTGCGGCCTTCTGTTTCAGATTTCCGCACCATTTGCTCGGGAATCTCGGTGACTCCGTAGAGGATGTTTGCGACAGCCCGGCCGAGCTTACGCGAAGAACTGTATTTGGTTCCCGGAGGGGCTTGGATGTCAGCCTGTGCGGGAATGGCAAAGCCAATGGTGAGTGTGATCAGTAGGAGCTTTCTCATTACGAGAGCTATTCCACCGAAGAACTTGAAGCTTTGCAATGGAAAATTGGCGGTTGGAGCGAAAAATCTTTCAATCTCAATGTGAGAGGGCAATTGAGGGATTCGGAGTTCGCTTGGAAGAGGGAAGCTGAGGGGAATTGTGTTGCCAGTATCACAGAGAATTGAGGAGAAATTTTACGTCTTAGGTGAAAACTCCAAAGGTGAAAACAACCTGAATATGGAATGTCACTCCCTGCCTGCGGCTTATCGTCGGTGAAAGAGCGGAAGCCTTGAAAAAATTCCTGTGCCAAATCTCGACTTAATTCAGCACTTCACTAGGATTCTGCCCATAGTTATGGAAGTTCGCTTCAAGATATCCAACTTTTCGAAGTGTTTGCTCGCCGTTCTATGTTTCTTGACTGGAATAACACAGGGTCGGGAAAGCTACATTGCAGTGGAATCTTACAGTGGGAAGATTGTGCTGGAGCTAAATGCTGACAAAAGAAGGCCGGTAGCTAGCTTGACCAAGATAGCCACCGCGATGGTGGTTTTGGATTGGGCCAAATTGAGTGGAACAAGTATGGCAGAGATTGCGATTGTGCCTCAGGGGACCTCGTTAATCGGTGGGTTCAATCCAATGGGGCTTATTCCGGGGGATCGGATTTCGTTGAGAGAGGCAATGTATTCCATGCTTTTGGGTTCCGACAATGTGGCCGCAGCCACCTTGGCAGACCATGCGGGACGTTCGATTCAGAGCCGTTCCGGGGGATTGTCACCCGAGGCGGCTTTTGTGACCGAGATGAACAACCTCGCTCGTGGGCTTGGGATGCAGCAGACTCGCTTTGTTAATTCACATGGGATGGATGGAAGTCGATCACAGGGTATTTCAACTGCCCGCGATATGGCACGTTTAGCTATTTACGCGATGCGCAATCCAGGGTTCCAGTTCTATGTAAAGCAAACTGTAAGGACCATTTCATCTTTTCGATTCAATCAAAAGCGGTCTTTTAAGGTTCGCAACACTCACGCGATGATCGGTCGGGGGAATGTAAATGGGATTAAGAGTGGAAGCACGACACAAGCGGGGCCATGTGCAGCAACAAGTTCGGAAAAAAAACCCATCGTGCGCAAACTTCCGACCGGAGGGACTCAACTGACGGGACGTCGTCTGATTACCATTGCGCTCGGGAGTCCGGATCGATGGGGGATCACGCAAACCTTGATCAATCAGGGGTGGGCTGCCTATGACAACTGGCAGCTGCAAGGGCGACCTGTTCAGGAGGCACGCGAGCTGCTCATTGTTTCTAAACCCCAATAACCCAAAAAATTCACACACACATTAAATCATGAGAATTGGAATTCTTAATTGCGGGGGCGACTGCCCAGGGCTGAATGCAGTCATTCACGGAGTTGTTGGTGCTGCGGCTTCTAAAGGCTGGGAAACCATTGGTTTTAGAGATGGCTTTGAAGGACTTCTTCCTCCGGGGGATTTCACCTTCCTTAATCCTAAGGATACTGAGGGGATCCTCAAGCAGGGGGGCACAATCCTTGGGACAACTAATAAGGGGAACTTTGCGGCAAAGGTTGGTGAGGGTGATATTGCCCGGGTCCCTCAAGAAATTGTTGATCGAGCTAAGAAAACCCTAGATCAGCTCGAAATTGGGGCACTCGTGGTAGTCGGCGGTGATGGATCACTGACGACCGCAAATCAACTTTACGAGCAGGGCTGGCCTATCATCGGAGTGCCCAAAACGATTGATAACGATCTTAAGGCTACTTCAATGACCTTTGGTTTTGATAGTGCGGTAAGCACAGTGGTAGATGGCCTTGATCGACTTCACACCACGGCTCAAAGCCACAAACGTGTGATGGTTTTGGAGGTCATGGGTCGTCACGCTGGTTGGATCGCTTTGTGGGGCGGTATGGCTGGAGCTGCCAATGTCATTCTGCTCCCTGAGATTGCTTTTACTTACGAAAAAGTGGCCGAGCACCTCAAGAGGCGCGAAGCAATGGGTTACACAAGCTCGCTGGTAGTCGTGGCCGAGGGCGCCAAAAATCCCGACGGACATCTGACAACTGTAGACGACAATCGTGGTGGTCAAGTTCGTCTTGGAGGTATCGGTGAGCAGGTGGCCAAAAAGATTGGCGAGCTGACTGGCAAAGAGACTCGGTGCACGACTTTGGGACACATTCAACGGGGTGGAACGCCGACGCCGCTTGACCGAATTTTGGGAATTCGTTTTGGCGTAATGGCTGCACATCTTGCCGGAGAAGGCAAGTTCGGTCAAATGGTGAGTTACCACAGCTATCACGTTGGTTCGGTTCCTATTAAAGAGGCTGTGGTAGAGCTCCGACTCGTCGAATCCGACACTGAAGTTGTAAAAGCTGCCCGGGCAGTTGGTGTGTGTTTTGGCGACTAATTTTTGAAATTCTGATATGAACCAACTCCTTGACCTTCTCAGGCGCAACGCGCGCCAATCCGATGCTGATTTGGCAGCCCAGATATCCTCCTCGGAAGAAGCGGTAGCGTCTCAAATTGCGGCATGGGAGGAGGATGGGACAATTCGCGGTTATCGTGCCATGATTGACCCGGCTCTCGATGGTGATGATGACGTGACCGCTTTTATCGAAGTTAGGCTCACTCCAGAACGTGGGGGAGGATTTGATCGTCTCGCTCGCCGGATTTCCCGCTTTGAACAGATAACTAGCTGTTATCTGATTAGCGGTGGATACGATTTACTCGTAATGGTCGAAGGAAAAGATCTTTTATCGGTGGCAGCCTTTGTCTCCGAGAAACTTAGTACGATTGAGGGCGTCATTTCTACTGCAACTCACTTCAGGTTGAAGTCATACAAAGAGAAGGGATTCATTTTCGGTGAAAACTCAGGAGCATCTCGTCTTCCGGTTACTCCCTAGCAAACATTGCGATGGATATTGACTCGAAATTGGCAACTCACTTGCAAACCATTCCACGCTCGGGGATCCGGGACTTTTTTGAGCTCGTGATCGGGCGAGATGATGTCATTTCTCTGGGGGTTGGAGAGCCTGACTTTGCGACACCTTGGTCGATTCGGGAGGCGGCTATTTACTCTCTGGAAAGAGGGGAGACGAGTTATACCTCTAATTTGGGCCTTCTCAGCTTACGGGAAAAGATCTCGGAATACGTGGATGATTTTTTTCATGTGTCTTACGATGCTCAATCTGAGGTTCTCATTACGGTAGGTGTTTCCGAGGCACTGGATCTTGCACTGCGAGCCCTTTTAAATCCTGGTGACGAAGTGATTTATCACGAACCGTGCTACGTATCTTACTCTCCGAGTATTGTCATGGCACATGGTGTTGCAGTGCCAGTTGCGACGACGAAGGAAGATGGTTTTTCTCTGAAGCCGAATGCTCTAGCTGCTGCAATCACGTCAAAAACGAAGATTGTGATGCTAAATTTCCCGACGAATCCGACGGGCGCGGTTGCTTCCAAGGAAGATCTTGAAGGGATCGCCAAACTTTGTGTGAAGCACGACCTTATCGTCTTGAGTGATGAGATTTACAGCGAACTTCGCTACGATGAAGAAGAGCATGTGAGCATTGCCACCTTACCTGGCATGCGCGACCGGACGATTCTCCTTCATGGCTTTTCTAAAGCTTTTGCGATGACGGGATTCCGGCTCGGTTACGCCTGTGCGCCTGCCCCGCTAATTGAGGCGATGATGAAAATTCATCAATATGGAATTCTATGTGCACCCATTACGAGCCAAGCAGCTGCACTTGAAGCTTTAAGCGGTGGTCACGATTTATACGCCCCAATGAAAAATGAATATCACCAAAGGCGTGACTTTTTGGTGGGTAGACTTAACGGAATGGGAATCGATTGCCATTGTCCAGGCGGCGCCTTTTACGTATTTCCTGATATTCGGAAGTTTGGATTATCGAGTAAGGATTTCGCTCTGGGACTCCTCGAGGCGGAGCAGGTTGCGGCTGTGCCGGGTGACGCATTTGGGGAATCGGGGGAAGGGTTCCTGCGTTGTTGCTACGCAACTGGCATGGACGATTTGAAAGCTGCGATGGATGCGATGGAGCGATACATTGGAACGCTGTCCTGAGGCATGAAAGATCAATTAAAGATTTGGCGAGAAGACCGGACTTTGGCGTATGTCGTGCCGTTTGCGGTCTTTATGATTTTCAATCTGATTTATCAATTTGTAGGGGATGCAATGCTTTGGGAGCATGATCGCGCACCTTGGTATCGCCACTGGCCGGATCAACTTTTTTATCCCATCCAGACCGTTGCCTGTTTAGGGGTTTTGGCGTTTTTCTGGAAACACTACGAGCTTCAATGGAGTAGGAATGTTTGGGTTGGAGTCTTGGGGGGGGTGATTGGAATCGGGTTCTGGCTCCTCCCTACGGTTCTTTATGATTGGTTAGGAATGACAGGAAAACCTGATGGGTTTTTTGAGAAACTGACTGGTCTTGCCCCACGAAGAGAGGGGTTTGATCCTGGAGTCTTTGAAAACCCAGTAGCCTATTGGGCCTCTCTGATTCTCCGGATGGTCCGGGCTGTAGTTGTGGTAGCTTTGGTGGAAGAGATCTTCTGGCGAGGATTCTTGATGCGTTTTCTTTTGGATATGGACGGTGACTACTGGAAAGTGCCTTTTGGGAAGCCGGCCAAGATCTCCTTCGTGGTGGTAACCTTGGTATTTGTATTGGCACATGCTCCCATAGATTATGCTGGCGCAATCGTTTATGGATCGTTGACTTACGCCGTTGCAGTCTACACCAAGAGTCTTCTTGCATGTGTTGTGATGCATGGAGTGGCGAATGCCACCATGGGAGTTTATGCCCTTTATTATGGCAAGCTAGGGCTTTGGTAGACTGTAGGTTTAAGATTGGCCAACTTGTTTAAATGAGGCAACTTGCTCACTGTGCCTGACACCTCCTCTCGCGAATTCTCTATCGAAGCCGCACGCCAGAAGCTTGGTTTCCAAAAGGACGAGTGTCTTGAGGATGGTCTTTCCAAGTGGCGCAAAGTGGAGATTCGTCTGTATTGGATGGCGAAAAGTGCGACAAGTTCAGCGGCGAAGGCTAGCTTCGAACGCGATCTTGCCGAGTTGCGGGTTTTAATTAATGCGGTAGAAATAGAGCTATCCAAGAAGGAGATTGCGCAAAATTTTCCCGTTCAGCGAGAGGTTTCGTCTCCCGCAAAGGTGTCAAAAAAATGGAAAGGGAGATTTGTAATATTTGCTCTCATGTTTGGGCTACTAAGTGGAGGTGCGTATTACATTTATCGAGGCGGATTTTCTGAATTAAGAAATCGACCAAAAGACGAGGTGGATCTTGAAAGTCTCCAGGAGGATTTTGTGGTCTCGATTGAGAAGCGTCGGTGGAATGAAGCCCAGAATTCCATCAAACTTCTCAAGGACGCTGGCGCGACTGAGGTCGTGATCCGAGAGTCTCTTGCAGAAATTGAAAAAGGTCGTAACGAGGAAAAGGGCCAGCAAATTGCCTTCTTAATCTCGAATGCACAGTCAGCTCAGGAAGCGGGTCAGCTCCCGGAAGCTGAAATTTTTTGTCAGGAAGTGGAAAATTTGCAGCCCGGGCACCCCATCGTGTCTTCAATTCGGGAATCGATTCGTAAGAGTAGGCTCGAAGTTCGCAGAAAGTTAATGGTTGGCGAGATTGAAAAAGCGGTAGAGTCGGAAGATTGGGGGATTGCAAAAAGAAAATTGGCGACGCTTAGAAAAGCGGATCCTACATTTGATCGAATTTCTTCGCTTGAGTTGACTTTGAAGACTGCTCAGGAAGAGGCAATCGAGCGAAAGAAGGCGGCGGCGGTTTTGGTGGAGAAAGTGAGATCCTTGGATAAGGGGACTTACTCTCCAGAGGTTATTGCCCTTCTCGAGGAAGCTGTGCGACTCGATCCTTCCGAAGAAAATCGCGTGCTTTACAAGCAAATGGCGTCCTACGGGAAAATGGTCAAAGTCCCTGAGGATCATAAAACGATTTCAGCAGCTCTGAAGGTTTCCAAGAAAAACGATCGTGTTTTTGTTTCAAAGGGGATTTATCACGAGTCGCTGATAATGCCCCATGGAGTGCAAATCATCGGGGAAAGTCGGGTTGATACCATCATCGAATGCCCTGCTGATATTGGTGCGGTTATTACTGTTCCCGCAGACGTAAGTGAAGTTCGCGTGGTATCTTTGACCTTACGTCACTCGGGCTTAGTGAATGACGACGAGCGGTCGCCAGTCGTGGCTGTTGATGGTGGATCTATCGAAGGCGAGGATCTCTTGGTCATTCGTGCCAGTGGGCATGGCATTGCCGTTTTGAATGGTGGTAAAGCCTCTTTGTCGTTATGTAAGGTTTCTGATTCTGGTTGGGACGGAATTTCAGTGACAGGTGAGGGGTCCCGTGCCGATCTGTCCAGAGTTACCTGCGAAAAAAACCTGCACCATGGAGTCGATTTTTGGGACGGAGCAAGTGGCTCGATAAAAAGCTCATTTTTAATCGCTAACGGACGAAACGGGATGTTTGCGATTGAGCCTTTAGCGGCTATAAGCGTGCAAACTACTCGAAGCGAAAAGAATCGAGAAGTGGGGTTCTATTTTTCGGGGGCCAATGGAGTCAATATCGTGAACTGCCATGCTCATGAGAATTTTCTTGGAGGAATCCTCTTCGATCAAGGGAGTAAGGCAGTTTCGCTTCAGGGGAATCAGATCACCAAGAATGGAGAGGCTGGACTTGTCTTCGAAATGGGAGTCGAAGTCGTGAGTGAAATTGAAAATAAGGTTGAAGAAAATCTTGGTAAGCAAATTTGGCGTGGCGCTGTTTTTCCGACTTCAAGTGGAGAAGATACGGTGTCACCACCACCGCCGCCTCCTCCCTTGAAAGAGGAAGAGTCAGATGAATAGCTATGCCCTACGGGCGAAGAACCATGGAATTTGAAAAGCCAAGATACGCGGCAATGCTTCCGAGGAAAATGACGAGAATATAAATTACGATCGGAGGAAGAGCCCTACGTTTGATTAAGGCGATTGATCCTCCCAGCGCGAGAAGAATCACGAGTTTGCTAATCATCCAGATAGGGAAGCCTAGTTTTAACTTGGCTTGCAGCCCAAATCCACTGACTAAAATTAGGAGAAGTCCGATCCCGTGAATCATTGCAGGTAGACGGAAAGATGCAGGTTTCTTCGGGTCGGAAGTCATGAGGGAGCCAATCCCAAGAAAGAGGACGATGAGTCCCACGAAGTGGATAATTTTGTAGATGCCGGGGTCCATGATGTGAATCGTAATGTTATGCAGATGCTTGTTCCTTCAACTGAGGAATCGCGGAAAGAAGTTTACGGGTGTATTCATCCTTGGGGTTTAAGAAGACCTCGTTGGCCTCACCATATTCGACTATTTTTCCAGAATACATTACGGCGATGTTGTCCGCGATGTAGTGAACCACCGATAGATCATGTGAGATGAAAATCATGGTGAGTTCAAGTTTGTCGCGAAGGTCAAGAAGGAGGTTGAGAATCTGGGACTGAATGGAAACATCAAGAGCGGAAACCGGCTCGTCGGCGATAACCAATTTAGGCTCCGGTGCGAGTGCGCGAGCGATTGCGATCCGTTGTCTTTGTCCACCGGAGAACTCGTGTGGATATTTTTTCATGAACCTCGGATCAAGTCCAACCGTAGTCATGAGTTCGACCACTTTCGAGGTCAGGGTTTTATCCTTTTTTAGTACGGGATGACGCTGACAAAGTGCTTCGGCGAGAGTGGAAAAGACAGTCATGCGTGGATTTAGCGACGCATAAGGGTCCTGAAAAATCATCTGAAAATCGAGGCGTCGGCTCCTTATTTCCTTTTTTGGAAGCGAGGTGAGCTCTTCGCCATTGAGCGTGACTGAACCGCTAGTGGCGGGTTGAAGTTGCATTACGGTCCGAGAGAGAGTCGATTTCCCACACCCGGATTCGCCGACTAAGC